>Ga0105249_10000151_pt1 | contig 87816 bp, 70 predicted proteins | sample KBSS44metaG_FD_81522 | JGI IMG/M metagenome (GOLD analysis project Ga0105249, IMG submission 81522) | Switchgrass rhizosphere microbial communities from Kellogg Biological Station, Michigan, USA - KBS S4-4 metaG | ecosystem: Host-associated > Plants > Roots > Rhizosphere > Soil | place... | reverse complement strand
CTCGGCCGCGACCCCGACGTACCGCACCTGCTCTACGCCTGCGGACACGGACGCAATGGTATCCTGCTCGCGCCGATCACCGGCGAGGCAATCGGCGCGCTGGCCATCGGTGCGCCTACCCACCACGACCTCTCGCCATTCGGGATCGAGCGCTTCGCCGAGACCACGTAACCGGCTATATTTTTATAGTCGGTTAGCACGACTATCCGGCTATAGGTCATGCACATAGCTTGGGCGTGACGCGTGCGGCACCCGCGCGCGTCGCGTTTTGCGATGAGAGGCGCATGCACGATTCGTTGTACCAGATAATGGGTAAGCACTCAGCCACGGCGCTCCCCGAGCGGAAGCCCAACTGGCTGAAAGTACGGGCCCCCGGCGGCCCGAATTATTTGCGCATGCAGCAGCTCATGCAGGATCTCCAGCTGCATTCCGTATGCGCGGAAGCCCACTGCCCGAACATCGGCGAATGCTGGGAGCATGGCACCGCCACCTTCATGATCCTCGGCGATGTCTGCACCCGAAATTGCGCCTACTGCGCGATTTCGCACGGCAGGCCGCCGTCCTACGACATCGAAGAGCCTGCGCGCGTCGCGGCCGCGATCGCCGAGCTGCAGCTGCAGCATGCGGTGATCACCTCGGTCGATCGCGACGATCTCCCCGACTTCGGGGCGTACATCTTCGCGGAGACCATTCGCCAGATCCACGCGCGGCTTCCCGACTGCTCCGTCGAGGTGCTCGTCCCCGACTTCCAAGGGCGCGAGGAGTCGATTCGCGCAGTGCTCGAGGCGGCGCCCGAGATCTACAATCACAACACCGAGACGGTGCCGCGCCTGTTCAAGCGCTGCCGCCCCGGCGGCCGCTACGAGCGCGTCCTCGAGATCTTCCGTGTGGCGAAGCGCATCGCGCCGAACATCCCGACGAAGACGGGACTCATCCTCGGCATGGGCGAGACGATTCCCGAGGTGCTGCAGACCATGCGCGAGCTGCGCGAAGTCGACGTCGACATCCTCACGCTCGGCCAGTACCTGCGGCCGTCCGCGCAGCACCATCCGCTCGATCGCTACTACACCCTAGAAGAATTCCTCCTCCTCCGCGACGCCGGTCGCGAGATGGGCTACCGGCACGTCGAGTCGGGCCCGCTCGTGCGCTCGAGCTACCATGCGTGGGAGCAGGTACAGGCGGCGGGCGTTTGATGGCCCGCGCCCGCAGCTCCGCCCCGGCCCTCGCCCCCGATCTCCCCGAGAACTCGATGGTAAAGAAAAAGCCCGAAAGCTCCGACGACTCCGCGCTTCGTCTCTCGCTCCTGCGCGAAATGCTGCTCATGCGGCGCTTCGAGGAGCGAACGGCCGAGGCTTATGCGCTTGGCAAGATCGGCGGCTTCTGCCACCTCTACATCGGGCAGGAGGCCGTGGGTGCAGGCGCGATCTCGGTGCTTCGCCCCGATGACTACGTGATCACGAGCTATCGCGATCACGGCCAGGCGCTCGCCCGCGGGATGACGCCGCGCTCCGTGATGGCGGAGCTCTTCGGCCGCATCGATGGATGCTCGAAGGGGAAAGGCGGCTCGATGCACCTCTTCGACCGCAATACGAACTTCCTCGGCGGCCACGGCATCGTCGCGGGACACATTCCGATCGCCACCGGCGTCGGCTTCGCGATCAAGTATCGCGGCGGCGACCAGGTGTGTCTCTGCTTCTTCGGCGAGGCCGCGGTGAACAACGGCGCCTTCCACGAGGCACTCAACATGGCGGCGCTCTGGCAGCTGCCGGTGATCTATCTCGTCGAGAACAATCGCTATGGCATGGGCACGGCGCTCGAGCGCGCCTCGTCGGTGAACGACATCGCCGAGCGCGCGTGTTCGTACGACATGCCGAACGAAGTCGTCGACGGGCAGGATGTGATGGCGGTGCGCGAGGCGACGATGCGCGCGATCGCGCGGGCGCGCGGCGAGAACACGCCGACGCTCATCGAAGTGCGCACCTATCGCTTCATGGGCCACTCGATGTCCGACGCGGTGAGCGGCACCTATCGCAGCAAGGAAGAGCTCGACGAGTACATGAAGCGCGATCCGATCGCGGTGCTGCGCGCGCAGATGGAGCAGCGCGGCGAGTGGTCCGACGAGAAGATGGCCGCGATCGACGCCGAGGTGCGTGAGATCGTCGAGGACGCGTGGAATTTCGCGGACGAGAGTCCGGAGCCGCCGCTCGAGGCACTCACCGAGGATGTCTACGTCGATACGACGAGCGACACCGTCACCGGCGCAGCCGCGGGAGAGCGCTGACATGGCGATCATTACTTATCGCGATGCCCTGAACCAGGCACTCCGCGAAGAGATGCAGCGCGACGACCGCGTCTTCATCATGGGCGAGGAAGTCGCCGTCTATCAGGGCGCGTACAAGGTCTCGAAGGGGCTGCTCCAGGAATTCGGCGAGATGCGCGTGGTCGACACGCCGATCACGGAGCTCGGCTTCGCGGGAGTGGGCGTGGGCGCGGCGATGGTCGGCCTCCGCCCCGTGATCGAGTTCATGACGTGGAACTTCGCGCTCCTCGCGCTCGATCAGGTCGTGAACGCGGCCGCGAAGATGCTCTCGATGTCCGGCGGGCAGTACAACATCCCGATGGTCTTTCGCGGTCCGAACGGCGCCGCGCTTCAGCTCTCTGCGCAGCACTCGCAGGCATGGGAGTCGTGGCTCGCGCACATCCCGGGGCTCAAGGTCGTCGCGCCGGGCACGCCGTACGATGCGAAGGGGCTGCTCAAGAGCGCCATCCGCGATGACAACCCGGTGATGTTCCTCGAGGGCGAGATGCTCTACAACATCAAGGGCGAAGTCCCCGAAGGCGAGTACACGATTCCACTCGGCAAGGCGCAGGTGAAGCGCGAGGGCGATCACGTCACGCTCATCTCGTACGGCAAGATGATCAACGTCGCGACCCAGGCCGCCGATCTGCTGGCGAAGGATGGCATTCGCGCCGAGGTGATCGATCTGCTCACGCTTCGTCCGATCGACACGGAGACGATCATCGCCTCGGTGAAGAAGACGAATCGCGCCGTCGTCGTGGAGGAAGGTTGGGAGATCTGCGGCATGGGTGCGCAGATCGTGGATTATGTGCAGCGCGACTGCTTCGACTATCTCGATGCACCGGTGCTCCGCGTGCATCAGGTGGACGTGCCGATGCCGTACGCGAAGAACCTCGAGCGCGCCGCAAAGCCGGACGCGCAAAAGACCGTTGCCGCAGCGCGGCAAGTGCTCTATCTCGACTAGCGACTAGCCGCTTCGGAGGATGTGATGGCAACGAAGGTGACGATGGAGGCGCTCTCTCCGACGATGGAGGAGGGACGTCTCGTGAAGTGGCTGAAGAACGAGGGCGACGCGGTCGCGAAGGGCGACGTGCTCGCCGAGGTGGAGACCGACAAGGCAGTGATGGAGCTGACCGCGCGCGGCGACGGCGTGCTTCGCGCGCGGCTCGCGGCCGAGGGCGACACGCGTCCGGTGGGCGAGCTGCTGGCGATCATTGGCGCGAAGGATGAGAACATCGACGCGCTGATCAAGAAGGGGGCGCCCGCCGCGGCAGTGGCTCCGGCGGCGGCCGCCGCTCCGGCGCCGAGCGCACCGGCGGCACCCGCAGCGCCGGCCGCAGCGCCGGCGGCGCCCGCGCCACCGGCGCCGGTCGCCGCACCAGCGGCTGCGGCTCCGTCGCCCAATGGCGGCGGACGCGCGCGCTCATCTCCGCTCGCGCGCCGTCTCGCGTCGGAGCGCGGGCTCGACGTCGGCGCGCTGCAAGGCACCGGCCCGGGCGGCCGCGTCATTCGCCGCGACATCGAGGCCGCCGCCACCGCGGCGCCCGCGCGCGCCGCAGCGCCCGCGCCTCGCACCGCCGCCGTCGGCGATTTCGAGGACGTGCCGCTCACGCTGATCCGCAAGACGATCGCGCGCCGGCTCTCCGAGTCGAATGGTCCGATCCCGACCTTCTTCCTCACCGCCGACTTCGATCTCACGAGCGTGCGCGAGCTGCGCACGCGCATGATCGCGCTGGGCGACGAGTTCAAGGTTTCCTACAACGACATCATCCTGAAGGCCGTCGCTACGGCGCTCAGCCAGCACCCCGAAGTGAACGCGCACTGGCTCGGCGACAACATTCGCCGCCACCATCGCGTCCACCTCGGCATGGCCGTCGCCGTGGAAGATGGGCTCATCACGCCGATCATCGCGGACGCGGACACGAAGCGCATCAGCGAGATCGCACGCGAGTCGCGCGAGCTCGCCAAGCGCGCGCGCGAGCGCAAACTCACCCCCGAGGAGTACACGGGCGCCACGGCGACCGTGTCGAACCTCGGCATGTTCGGCATCGATGAATTCACCGCGATCATCAATCCTCCCGAGGTCGCGATCTTCGCGATTGGCGCGGTGGGCGACGTCCCGGTGGTGGTCGATGGCGCGCTGGCGGTGCGCACGCGCGTGCGCATCACCATGAGCTGCGACCATCGAGCCGTCGATGGCGCGACCGGTGCTCGTTTCATGCAGACGCTCCGGCGCCTGATCGAAAACCCACTCATGCTCGTGTTCTGATCGAGCATTGACTGCTCTCACTACAGGATCGAACTGACAATGGCTTCCTTCGACGTGATCTTCCTGGGCGGCGGCCCTGCCGGATACGTGGGCGCGGTTCGCGCGTCGCAGCTCGGGCTCACCGTGGGCGTGGTCGAGCGCGAAGGGCTCGGCGGCACCTGCGTGCTGTGGGGATGCATTCCGGCGAAGGCGCTGCTCGAGAGTGCTGCAGTCGCGCATCGCGCGCGCGAGGCGAAGACCTTCGGCGTGAACGTCGGCGAGATCAGCACCGACTACAATGTCGCGATGAAGCGCTCGCGCGCCGTGAGCTCGCAGAACTCGAAGGGCGTCGAGTTCCTCTTCAAGAAGAACAAGATCACCTGGCTCAAGGGCACGGGCACGCTCACTGGCAAGAAGACCATCTCGGTCACCGATGAGAAAGGCACGGCGACCACGCACGACGCGAAGAAAGGAATCGTGATCTGCACGGGCTCGCGCGTGAAGGGGATTCCGCCGATCGGCCTCACTCTCGACAAGAAGAACATTCTCTCGTCGGACGAGGCACTCATTCTCGAGAAGGCGCCGGCTACGATGGCCATCGTCGGCGCGGGAGCGGTCGGCTGCGAGTTTGCCGATGTGTTCAACGAATTCGGCACGAAAGTCACGATCCTCGAGGCACTTCCGACGATTTTGCCGCTAGAGGATGCGGACGTCGCCACCGAGCTCACGCGAAGCTTCAAGAAGCGCGGGATCGAGGTCATCACCGGCGCGAAGATCACGGGAACGAAGGTCGGACAGGGCTCGGTCACGATCACTCTCGCCGGCCCTGAGGCGAAGGAGCTCACCGTCGAGAAGGTGCTCGTCGCCGCCGGGCGTGCGCCGGTGATCGACGGGATCGGTCTCGAGGCGCTGGGCGTGAAGCTCACCGATCGCGGCTTCATCAAGGTCGACGACTCGATGCGCACGAGCGTCGAGGGCATCTACGCGATCGGCGATGTCGCCGGCCCGCCGATGCTCGCGCACAAGGGTGAGCGCGAGGGCGTCGTCGCCGCCGAAGTGATCGCGGGGAAGAACGAGCACAAGGTGAACTACGGCAACATCCCGAACGCGACGTATTGCCATCCGGAAGTCGCCTCGATCGGTCTCACCGAGCAGCAGTGCAAGGAGCAGAAGCTCGAGTACAAGGTGGGCAAGTTCAACTTCTCGGCGAACGGGCGCGCGCGCACGTCGGGGGAGACCGAGGGCTTCGTGAAGATCATTCGCGACACCAAGTACGGCGAGATTCTCGGCGCGCACATCATCGGCGCGCACGCGACGGAGATGATCCACGAGCTCGCGGTCGCGCGCGAGAACGAGTTCACGGTCGAGGAGATCGAGCTCGCGATCCACGCGCACCCGACGCTCTCGGAGGCGGTTGCCGAGGCGGTGCTCGACTCGATGGGGCGCGCGCTCAATGCGTGAGATGGACGTCGCCGCGGCTCCGGCCGCGGCGATGCAGGGCGCCTCCCCCGCGCGCGCGCCAATGCATGTCGTGCATCTCGGCCTCGTCCCCTACGCGCGCGGGCTCGAGATTCAGCGCGCGGTGGCCCGCGCGCGCATCAGCGGTGAGATCGCGCACGACGTGCTGATCCTGCTCGAGCATCCGCCCGTCGTCACGCTCGGGCGCAGTGCGAAGGCGCAGAATCTCATCGCCTCCCCCGCCCTGCTCGCCTCGCGCGGCGTGGAGCTCTTCGAGGCCGAGCGTGGCGGCGACATCACCTTTCACGGGCCGGGGCAGCTCGTCGGCTATCCCATCGTCAATCTGCGCGGGCACAAGCAGGACCTGCACTGGTACCTGCGCCAGGTCGAGGCGATGCTCATGGATGCGCTCGAGACCTTCGGCATCGAGACGCAGCGCAGCGAAGGGCGTACGGGCGTGTGGACCCACGATCGCAAGATCGCGTCGATCGGCGTGCACGCGCGCGACTGGGTCACGTGGCACGGCTTCGCGCTCAATGTCTCCACCGACCTCGCCTACTTCGACCTCATGGTCCCGTGTGGCCTGGCCGGCGTCACGATGACCTCCGTGGCGAAGGAGCTCGGCTCCGCCGCGCCTTCGCTGGCGGAGGTGGCTGACGCCGTGACAACTTCCTTCGGCACAATCTTCGCTCTCGCCCCTTCCCCGGCGGCGTCGGAGAGTCTCACCGGGATATTGTCGTCGTAGCGTACGCTGTTGAACGTTAGCTGCCAATCGCGATCCACTGGTCCGTCCCCGACTGGACGTGGTCTGTCCATCTCGACACGAGGGTGCTGTGTCAGAGCTGAGGGAGATTCCCGAACATACGCACACGGAGCTCGAGCGGCAGCGTACGGAGCTCGAGCGGCAGACAGCTGCGCTGCTGCAATTGAACGTGCAGCTGCACGCGACGAACGACGCTCTGCACGCGGCCCGTGAAGAGGCTGAGAGCGCCGAGCGGCAGGTTTCCGAAATTCTCAGCGCGATCACCGATCCGTTCGTCGTGCACGACAGCGAATGGCGTTTTCGCTATTTGAACAAGGCTGCCGTAAGCGTGCTCACTGACTCGCTCAGCGACGACGGCGCCTCGTTCATTGGAAAGACGCTGTGGGAACTCTACCCCGACATCGTCGGGACGCGATTCGAGAAGGAAATGCGACGGGCGCAGGAGACGCGGGTGAGCGTCACCTTCGAGGAGTTCTACCCCCGCCGAAGCGCATGGTCGGAGCTTCGCTGCTATCCACTGGCGGGCGGCGGAGTCGCGACGATCTGGAAGAACATCAATGACCAGAAGCGCGCCGCGGAGCGCCAACACTACATCGCGAAGGCGAGTGACATCCTCGCTTCATCGCTCGATTACCGCGCGACCATCACCCAGCTCGCGCAGCTGCTCGTTCCGAAGCTCGCCGACTGGTGCGGCATCCGTCTCATCGATGAAAATGGGGACCTGCAGCAGCTCGCCGCCGCACACGTGGATCCGAAAAAGGCCGAGTGGGCCCAAACGGCGTCGCGAAGATTTCTGCTGAGAAAGGGAGCAGAGACCGGCCCCATGTACGTGCTCCGCACTGGCCACACGGAGCTGCACGAGGATGTGACCGACGAGATGTTGCAGAAGATGGCGGTCGATCAGGACCACCTGGATTTGCTGCGCGCGGTTCAGATGAAATCCATCATTCGCGCGCCGCTCAAGGCACGCGGACGCGTGATCGGCGTGATGTCGCTCGTCGCCGGCGAGTCGGGACGACGCTACGCGGAGGCCGACAAGCTCCTCGTCGAGCAGCTGGCCGAACGTGCGGCGATCGCGATCGACAACGCGCGTCTCTTCACGGAAACGGAAGCGGCGCGACTGGCGCTCGAGAAATCGAGGCGGGACCTCACGTCGACCAACGAGAAGCTCTCACAGATCAACGAGGAGCTCGTCGCAAAAACGCGGCTCGCCGAGCAGTCGCGCGCGGAGGCGGAAGCCGCGAATCGGTCGAAGGCGGACTTCCTCGCGCACATGAGCCACGAGCTGCGCACGCCGCTCAACGCGATCGCCGGCTACTCCGAGCTCATGGAGCTGGGGCTGCACGGCCCGCTTACCGCCGAACAGGCCGAGGACCTCCGGCGCATCAAGAAATCGCAGCGCCATCTGCTGAGTCTCATCAACGACGTCCTCAATTTCGCGAAGCTCGAGGCGGCGCACGTGCGCTATGAGATCACGTCCGTCTCGGTGCGCAAGGTGGTGTGCGCACTCGAGGCGATGATCGCGCCGCAAATGGCCGCCAAGGAGCTCGTCTACGTTCCTGGCGAGATCGATCCCGGGCTCCTCGCGCTCGGCGACGAGGAGAAGATCCAGCAGATCCTGCTTAACCTGCTCTCGAACGCGGTAAGTTCACGGGGCCGGGCGGCCGCATCAGCGTCGCGGCGAGCCGCGCCGATGACTGGGTGTGCATCGAGGTCGCCGACACGGGATGCGGCATTCCGGACGACAAGCAGATGCTGGTGTTCGAGCCGTTCGTGCAGCTCGAGCGCACGCTCTCGAGCCCTCATCAGGGAACAGGGCTCGGCCTCGCGATCAGCCGCGATCTCGCGCGAGGGATGCGGGGAGAGCTAACGGTGGAGAGCACCGCCGGTCACGGAGCGGTGTTCCGTCTGCGCTTGCCCGTTCGGGATTAGTTACGGACGCGAAGAGGAACTGCTCACTGCGTTCACGAATCAAACCAATAAAGACGAATCGAACCTAGCGCGGCGCGAGGTCGGCCCGCCGAGATGCAGCTTGTTATTACAAGATTCGCGAGTTGAGGTCGGCCCGCCGAGATGCAGTTAGTTATTACAAGATTCGCGAGTTGAGGTCGGCCCGCCGAGATGCAGTTAGTTATTACAAGATTCGCGAGTTGAGGTCGGCCCGCCGAGATGGAGCTAGTTATTACAAGGTTCGATTCGTCTTTATTGGTCTGATTCGTGAGCGCAGTGAGCAGCTACTACGCGCGTCGAGCGACACCCCCGTCCCCAGTTATATTCCCTAAGCCCTTCGCGCTCCCCCCAATCCGCTCAGCCCCATGTTGACAGCCATCACGCGCGGCGTGAGCGCTTCGCTCGCGGCGGGCGAGCTCACCTTCCGCGATCGCACCCCCATCGACGTCGCGCTCGCGCGCCGGCAGCACGAGGAGTACGAGCGCGTCCTCACGAGCCTCGGCGTGCTCGTGGACCATCTCCCGGCGGAGGACGCCCTCGCCGATGCGGTGTTCGTCGAAGACGCGGCGATCGTGCTCGACGAGATCGCCATCGTCACCGCCCCCGGCGCCGCGTCGCGTCGCGCCGAGACCGAGACCATCGCGCGCGCGGTGGGCAAGTATCGCCCGGTCAAGCGACTCACGTTGCCCGCAACGCTCGACGGCGGCGACGTCGTGCGGATCGGCCGCACGCTCTACGTCGGGCTGTCCAGTCGCACGAACGCCGCCGGCATCGACCAGCTCGGCGCGCTGGTGTCAACACTCGGTTACACCGTGCTCTCCGTGGATGTCGTCGGCGCGCTGCACCTCAAGACCGCCTGCACCTACGCAGGGCGCGGCGTCCTGCTCGCGAATCCCGACTGGGCGGCGACGAAGGAGTTCCGCGACGTCGAGATCCTGCCGGTGGATGATGCCGAGCCGTGGGGTGCGAGCGTGCTCGCGATCGGCGATCATCTCGTGATGCCGGCGAGCTTCCCGCGCACGCGTGCGAAGCTCGAGTCGCGCGGATTCATCGTCGATGCCGTCGATCTCTCCGAGCTGCAGAAGGCCGAGGGCGGCCCCACCTGCCTGAGCATCGTCTTCGACGCATCGGATGCCTGACGGGATCGACTTCGCCGCGGAGCTGAATCCGCAGCAGCACGCGGCGGCGACCTTCGGCAACGGGCCGCTCCTCGTCGTTGCGGGCGCGGGAACCGGCAAGACGCGCGCGCTCGTCTATCGCGTCGCGCATCTGCTCGGCCGTGGCGTGCCGCCACACCGCATCCTTCTGCTCACCTTCACTCGCCGCGCTGCGCATGAGATGCTCGGTCGCGTCGCCCGGCTGGCGGGGGGTGCGAGCACGCGCGTGCACGGCGGCACCTTCCACGCGACGGCGCATCGGTTGCTGCGCGCCTACGGACCCGCCGCCGGCTTGGCGAAGGACTTCACGATTCTCGATCAGGGCGACGCCGAGGATCTGATGGGGATGTCGCGCGCCGCGCTCGGCTTCGGCCAGCGCAAATCGCGCTTTCCGAAAAAAGAGACGCTGCATCACGTCTACTCGCGGCACGTGAACACGGAGATCTCCGTCGAGGACATCCTCCGCGATGATCTCCCGCAGTTCAGCGAGCTCGCCGCCGACATCAAGCGCGTATTCGCGGGCTACACCACGCGAAAGGAGGAGCGCAACCTCGTCGACTACGACGATCTGCTCCTATTCTGGGTCGCCATGCTCGAGGGCTCGCCGGAGCTGGGCGCGCGAATCGCGTCGCTCTACGATCACGTGCTCGTGGACGAGTATCAGGATACGAATGCGCTGCAGGCGCGCATCCTCCGCGCCATGGCGGCGACGCACAGGAACATCACCGTCGTCGGCGACGACGCGCAGAGCATCTACGCCTTTCGCGGCGCGAACGTCCGCAACATGCTCGACTTCCCGAAGCAGTTCGAGGGGACGACGGTCGTCGCGCTCGAGCACAACTATCGCTCGACGCAGCCGATTCTCGATGTCACGAACACGGTGATCTCGCGCGCGCGGCAGCGCTTCACGAAGAATCTTTTCACACAGCGCACCGGCGGCGAGGCGCCCGCGCTCGTCGCGGCAAAGGACGAGCACGAGCAGACCAGCTGGGTGGTCGATCGCATCCTCGAGCTGCACGAGCAGGGGACGCCACTGCGCGAGATGGCCGTGCTCTTTCGCGCGGGCTACATGTCCGCGGATCTCGAGATCGAGCTAACGAACCGGAAGATTCCGTTCGAGAAGTGGGGCGGGCTCAAGTTCCTCGAGGCCGCGCACGTGAAGGATGTGCTCGCGTTCCTGCGCATCCTCGAGAATCCGCGCGACGAGGTGAGCTGGTTTCGCGTGCTCCTGCTGCTCCCGGGCGTGGGCGACGCCACCGCACGCTCGGCGATCGATCTGCTCCAGGCGCGCCGCTGGGATCCCGCGGCGCTGTCCGAGCTCGTGCCGCCGCCTCGCGCGCGCGATGCGCATGCGGCGCTCGTCGCGCTCTTCGAGTCGCTCCGCGACGGCGGCTCCGATGGCGCTGCAGAGCGAGGGGTGCCTGTGGAGATTGCCGCGCTGCGCCGGATGTACGACGCGATCCTGCGCGAGCGCTACGATCGCGTGGAACCGCGCCTCGCCGATCTCGACCAGCTCGAGATCATCTCGGCGAAATTTCCGTCGCGGGCGGCGTTTCTGGCGGAGCTCGCCCTCGAGCCGCCCTCGGCCGCGCAGGACATCGCCACCGGTGGCACTATTGACGACGACGCGCTCATCCTCAGCACCGCTCACAGCGCGAAGGGGCGCGAGTGGGATGCGGTGTTCGTCATCTGGGCGCTGGATGGCTGGTTTCCGTCGTCGCGCGCGCTGCGCAGCGAGGATGAGATGGAAGAGGAGCGCCGGCTCATGTACGTGGCAATGACGCGCGCGCGGCATCATCTCGCCGTGCTGTACCCGCTCAACAGCTACGGCTCGCGCTGGGGAAGCGAATACACGATCGATCAGCTCTCGCGCTTCATCGATGTGGGCGTGCGCGAGCGCATGCGCCGCATGGCCGCGTATCCGGCGCCGGCGCCGGTGCTCGCGCCAGAGCAGCCGCCGGGCACGCCGCTCGACCTGCGCGCCCTACTTCGCGGGCGTTTCGGCGCTCCCTGACGCGACGTACGCGCGCATTGCGGCGTACGGATCCTTCGAGTGTGCCTTGGCGATCGAAATGATCCGCGCGATCGCAGCCGGCAGCCGCTCCCCCTCCTGCTCGTAGATCGCGTCGAAGTCGTCGAGCCCCGTGCGATACATCCGTCGCGACATCAGCGCCGCGTTGTCGAGGTGCAGCACCACCGGCTTCTTCGGATCGTAGCCCGGAAGCGCCGGCTCGATCTCGCGCGCGAAGCGAGTCCGTGCCGCCGCGAAGACTATCTCCCGCGCCCGCAGCCGGTCTTCCCTGCTGTTTGGGTGCGCCTTAAAGGCTGAATCGACGCCGTTGTACACGCCGCTCCAGAAGCGCCCGAGCAGCTTCTGCCGCGCCCAGTCCTCGCGCGCCACCCGCACATTCGCGCTGTCCCCACGCGCGGTGTAGAACCACTCTGCGCCGTGCGTCCCGACGAAGTTCGCGAACGATTCGTTGAACACCGCCTGCCCCGACGCGTAAAACGTGTTGTGCGTGAGCTCGTGGATGACCGTGTTCACGAGCTCCACACTGTCCTCATCGATCGTCGTCGAGAGCACCGGATCCTCGAGATAGCCGAGGGTGCTGAACGCCGATGCGGGGCGCAGATACGCGTCGAAGCCGTCGCGCGAGAGATCGGCCGCCGCGCGCTTCGCATCGCGCACGTCGAAGTATCCCTTGTACGGCACGCTGCCGACGATCGGAAACCACCACGTCTTGTAGCGCAGTTCGTCGCGATAGGCGGCCGTGAGCACGACGACCAACGTGTCGTGATCGATGCGGCTGTACGTCTTGAAGCCGCGTTTCGCGTTCAGCTTCACCGAGTCCGACGCGAAGGCGCGCGCGGCGATCACGAGCCCGAGCTTCGCGCGCGTGGCGGCATCGATCGTGGAGTCGCGCACGAGCGCGTCGATCGGGCGCGCGCGCCAGAGGATGCCCGCCTCCGCCCACCCGGCGCGGACGAGATAGTGCCCGGTAGGCACGAGGGCAAAAAACGCGAGAACGGCGAGGGCTACCACCCCCGCCGTCCTCCGTGCGATACGACCGATCTTCATCTCGCGATCGTCAGAATCAGTGCACCGATTGAGGACAGGCAGCGGCGCTCGGACAGTGGAACACACTCACCTGCGCGCCGAGCGAGTTGCTGAACGAGGTGCCGCTCGTTGGCTCGAAGCTGACGCCGATCGCGGCGCCGCTCGATGGTGCAGTGAGAAGGAAGAAGTCCATCGTGCCCGGATACATCGCCTCCGAGACCGAGCCGCCGGCCGGCAGCGTCTCGACCGGAATCGGGAACGCCAACGGGAAGTTGGACGGATTCCGCTGATTCTGCTTCGCGTAGAGCGCGCGCAGGTTGCGCGACGTGAAGCGAAACGCCGACGGAATCGACGAGCGCGCCACGCCAGGAAGGCTGTCGGTGTACAGCGCGAGCGCGAACTCGCCGAACAAAGTGGAGAACGATGCTCCTGACGCGGCCACGACGTTCGGAATTCCCGTGTTCGTCGTTTGATCGAGTCGCCCGTACACGAGACTGTCCTGCTGGTCGCCGAGCCACCGCAGGAAGAGCCAGACGCCACCACGCTGCACGAGTGTGCCGTCGCCACTGCCCCAGTTGCTCACCGAGGCTTTGTCAGCCGTGTCCGTGCTCGCAGGGTCGAGCAGATAGTGGTACGAGTTGTACAAGTCGCCCGAGATGAAGCCCTGCGCCGAGTCGGGGAAGGCCTGATCCGGATCGGTGCGCCCCGTCGGTGGCGGAAAGCGATTCTCGTAGTAGCGCGACCCCAGCTCCTCGGCGATGTGGCTCAGACCCTCGTTGAGCCACGGATCCTCTTCGTTTCCATTGCGCATGATCGCGTGCTGTCCGAACGAGATCATGTGCTGGAACTCGTGGATGAACGTGGACGGCGTGAGCTGCCCCACCGCGGCGATCGTGTGCTGGCAGCTGAACGTGCCCTGGGGATCTGGCACGAGCGAATAGAAGATCTCGGCGCCGTTCGACTTTCCGGGATACGAGGCCGGGAGCAGATCGACCGCGTTGAAGAAGCCGGCGATGTACCCCGCCGTCGAGCAGGTGCTGGCGGTGGTGAGCTTGTTGATGATCGGCGACAGAAGGACGATCACGCGTCCGTCGCCATCGATGTCCGTCGGCGAGCCGAAGGTCGCAACGTCGATCGTGTAGAGGTCGAGATCGAAAGTGTTTCCGAAGGCAGCAATGTCCGCATCGCTGAAGCCGTTGGGCGGCGGCGGCGCATTCTTCGACTGATAAATGAGCAGATGCGAGCCGGCGTACTTCAGGATCGCTGTGTCGGTCGCATACGTGTTGCCGTTGCTGAAGTCCGAGAGGACGTGAAAAGTGGTCGACGAGCCCACTGTAGGAGTCACCGCATCCTCGCGCACGCGGCTCGCGAGCGGCCCCGCCCCTGCGCCGCGGCTCCGCGCCGCCGCCGCAATCGAGTGCTCGCGCTGCCGCAGGATTCCCTCGAAGATCCGCTGCGCCTGCCCCGGATCGGTCGCTCCCATCAGACTCGGCATCGCACGTCGCGAGGACGCGACGACCCTCGTCGCCGGCGTCGACGGCGGCGCCGCCGTCAAGGTGAAGTTCACGAGGTTCAGCGACGCCGTTGCGGTCGCAAACTGCGGCACGATCAGATAGGTACCGCCATCTGCGGGAATCGAGAGACAGGGGAGATCCGACTCCGAAATCACCTGCCCCTGGAGCGTCGGAATCGTGATCGCCGCTCCGGTGCAGACGCCATCATTGTGGGGGCCGGCCGAGTCACTTCCGCAGGCCGCGAGGTAGATGACGATGCTGCTTCCGAGGACCAGCGTTGGCAGGCGTGTGCGCATGGGCATCTACGAAAGGAGGAGCCCGGAAGCGTGATTCTCCCGGGCGAGTCGGAAACAGGTGTTATGCGTCAGCGGACCGATGGTTCCAGCCGAATTGTAGGTCCCTACCCCTCGAAACAATAGGCAAGGCCCGCCCGGCAGCATAATATTCGGGGTAGATGCCCGCCGTTTGCATGCAGGCGTGGCACCTCCGCCGCCCGTTCGCGAGCGCCCATCGTCCAGCGTGACCTAGCCGCGCGGATGCACCGCGCGGGAGCCTCCGCGCTGACACAATAGTATTGGCCCTTCCCTCGCCTGATGTCATTCGTCCATCTCCACTGTCATTCCGAATACTCGCTGCTCGACGGCGCCAATCGAATCGGCGACCTGATCGGTCGCGCGCAGGAGCTCGAGCAGCCTGCGCTTGCGGTCACCGACCACGGGAATCTCCACGGCGCCTGGGACTTTCAGGAGAAGGCGAAAAAGGCAGGAATCAAGCCGATCATCGGCATGGAGGCCTACGTCTCCCCCGGGGATCGACGCGAACGATCGCGCCCGCGCAACGGCGGCAAGCCGTACTATCACCTCGTCTTGCTCGCCCGTGACCTCGTCGGGTATCGCAACCTCGTAAAGCTTTCCTCACTCGCTTACACCGAGGGCTTCTACACCAAGCCCCGCGTCGACCGGGAGCTGCTCGCGAAGTACTCCGAAGGGCTCATCGTCTCCTCCGCGTGCATCGCCGGCGAGATCGCGACGCACCTGCTCGAAGGACGGCTCGAGGAAGCGAAGGGTGTTGCGAGCTGGTATGCCAATGTCTTCCCGGATCGCTACTATCTCGAGGTCCAGGCCCACGACTCCGGCGGGCTCCAGTCGAAGCTCAACGCGCTCGTCCTCGATCTCTCCACCGAGACCGGCATTCCGGTCATCGCGACCAACGACGCGCACTTCCTCCGCGACACCGACCACGACGCGCACGATGTGCTCCTTTGCATCGGGCTCGGGAAGGACCGCACCGATCACGATCGCATGCGGTACGACAACGGCCTGTACTTCAAGAGCGCGCCCGAGATCGCCGCGCGCTTTCCGGGGCGGCCGGATGTGCTCGAGAACACGCTCAAGATCGCCGACGAGATCTCGGTCCCCTTCACGAAGAAGTACCACGTCCCCTCGTTTCCGCTTCCACAGGGAGTCGGCAGCGAGAACGAGCTCCTCGTGCGCCTCTCGGAAGAGGGCGCGAAGATGCGCTACGGCGATCCGCTCCCCGACCACGTGCGCGAGCGGCTCGACTACGAGCTCGGCGTCATCACGAAGACCGGCTACGCCGGCTACTTCCTGATCACGTACGACTTCATCAAGGCCGCGCGCGATCGCGGGATTCCCGTGGGCCCCGGCCGCGGATCGGCCGCGGGATCGCTGATCGCGTATTCGCTCCGCATCACCGATGTCTGCCCCCTCAAGTTCGATCTCCTCTTCGAGCGCTTTCTGAATCCGGAGCGCGTCTCGATGCCCGATATCGACGTCGACTTCTGCTTCGAGCGGCGCGGTGAGGTGATCGAGTACGTGCGCCAGAAGTACGGCCGCGAGTCCGTCGGCCAGATCATCACCTTCGGAACGATGAAGTCGCGCGCCGTCATCAAGGACGTCGGCCGCGTGCTCGGCTTCACCCCCGCCGAGACCGACACGCTCGCGAAGCTCATCCCGAACCAGCCGAACTTCTCGCTCACCGTGAAGGAAGCCACCTCGCAGATCGCCGAGGTGAAGCAGCTCTACCGCAACGACCAGCGCTATCGCCAGCTCCTCGACTACGCGATCGCGCTCGAGGGACTCTCGCGCCACGCCGGTGTGCACGCGGCCGGCATCGTCATCGCCCCGGGCCCGATCGACGAGTACGTCCCGGTGTGCACGCAGAGCTCGAAGGGCGCCGGCGGCTCGCGCGACGACGAGTCGATCGTCGTCACGCAGTACGACATGAACGCGCTCGAGAAGACCGGGATGCTCAAGATGGACTTCCTCGGTCTCACGACGCTCACGATCATCCACGATGCGCTCGGGCTCATCGAGCAGACGTCGGGGACGCGCCCGAATCTCGACGAGCTCCCGCTGGATGATCCCGAGACGTACCGGCAGCTGCGCGCGGGACGCACCGCCGGCGTGTTCCAGTTCGAGTCCGCGCTCGCCACCGACATGCTCAAGAGCATGCGCTGCGATCGCTTCGACGATCTCGTCGCCTCGAACGCGCTCATGCGCCCTGGCCCGCTCGACGCCGGGATGCATCGCGTGTACATCGCCCGCAAGCGCGGCGAGGAAGCGGTGACGTACCCGCTCCCCGAGCTCGCCGAGGTGCTCGGTCCGACGTACGGCGTGATCACCTATCAGGAGCAGGTGATGCGCATCGCGCAGATCCTCGCCGGGATCTCGCTTGCCGAAGCCGACGTGCTCCGAAAGGCGGTCGGCAAGAAGGACGCGGCGCTCATCGAGGCCGAGCTCACGAAGTTCACGAGCAAGGCGATCGCCAAGGGACACGCCCCCGCCGTGATCCAGGAGATCGCGGGGCAGATCAAGACCTTCGGCCGCTACGGATTCAACAAGTCGCACTCGGTCGCGTACTCGATCATCTCGTACCACACCGCCTGGCTCAAGACGCACTGGCCGGCCGAGTTCATGGCGGCGCTGCTCTCGTCGCAGATCGGCGACGCGGACTCGGTGGTGAAGTACATCAACGAGGCGCGCGAGCTCGGGATCGAGGTGCTGCCGCCGGATGTGAACGAGTCGGGTTACAAGTTCAATGTCATCGGCGACAAGCGCGTGCGCTTCGGCCTCGGCGCGATCCGCAATGTGGGACATGCGGCGATCGACTCCATCCTCGCCGCGCGCGCGACCGCGCCCTTCACGTCGCTCTTCGATCTGTGCGAGCGCGTCGATCTGCGTCTCTGCAACAAGCGCGTCTTCGAGGCGCTCATCGCCTCCGGCGCGCTGGACTCGCTCGGCGGGCATCGCGCGCAGTTCCTCTCCGCGCTCGACTCGGCGCTGCAGGAGGCAGGGCTCAAGCAGGACGAGGCCGCGAGCGGCCAGGGCTCGCTCTTCGGCGCGGCGAGCGCCGACGACGAAGCGCCGCGCGCGCAGCTCTCGAGCTCACTCCCGAACATTTCGGCGTGGAGCGACAGCGAGCGCCTCGCGAAGGAGAAGGAGATCCTCGGCTTCTACATTTCGGGGCATCCGCTCGAGCCGTTCCGCACCGAAGTCGAGATCTTCGCGACGCACAGCGTCTCGTCGCTCGGGAAGTGGGTGGAGACACCGATGTTCCTCGGCGTCGTCGTGACGGCGATCAAAAAGCAGGTGAGCAAACGCAGCGGTTCGGAGTTCGCGCGGTTGACAGTGGAGGATTTTTCGGGATCTTCCGAAGTATTGGTCTTCCCGGAGGCCTGGGCGGTTCTGGGTGATCGCATCAAGCCCGATATTCCCGTACTGTTCAAGGGCGGCTACTCCAAGCGCGACCAGGAGGTGGACAACCCAACGTTCATCGTCGAAGCGGTCACGCCGTTCACGGAATTGCGCGCAACGGGAAACGTCGCGGTGTCGATCGAGCTCGCCGCCGGCGCGCCGGTCGCGGCCGACGTGATGCACGATGTTCGCGAGATGGTCGATGCACACGCCGGCTCGGCGCCGATCGAGCTTCGGTGGAATGATGGGAATGGCACCAGCGCGAGATTGCGTTCGCGCTCGCTCAAGATCGCGGTCACCAATGCCGCGCTCCACGATTTGCGCGCTCTGCTCGGCACCGAGCGCGTAAGACTCGTCCGCGGGAGCTGATGCATGAGTACGTCGATAATGGAATTCGAGAAGCCGATCGTCGAGTTGGAGAAGCAGATCGATGAGCTGCGGCGCACCGCCGAGAAGCGCCAGCTCAGCATGGAGGACGAGATCGCGCCGCTGGAGCGCAAGCTCGACGAGCTCCGGCGCAGCGTGTACACGGGGCTCACGCCGCTGCAGCGCGTGCAGGTCGCGCGCAACGCGCGTCGCCCGTTCACGCTCGACTACCTCCAGCTCGCCTTCACCGACTTCATCGAGCTGCACGGCGACCGCCTCTATCGCGACGATGCCGCGATCGTAGGTGGCTGGGCGCGCCTTGATGGCGACACGGTGATGGTGATCGGCCACCAGCGCGGCCGCGACACCAAGGAAAATCTCAAGCGCAACTTCGGAATGCCGCACCCCGAGGGGTATCGCAAGGCGCTCCGGCTGATGAAGCTCGCCGAGAAGTATCACATTCCGGTCATCACGCTCATCGACACGCCGGGCGCGTGGGCCGGACTCGGCGCCGAGGAGCGCGGGCAGTCCGAGGCGATCGCGCGCAATCTCTTCGAGATGAGCCGTCTCGAGGTGCCCGTCGTCGCGACCGTGATCGGCGAGGGCGGCTCCGGCGGCGCGCTCGCGCTCGGCGTCGCGGACCGCGTGCTGATGCTCGAGAACGCGGTGTACTCGGTGATCACCGTCGAAGGTTGCGCCGCGATTCTCTGGAAGGATGGAAAGAGCACCGAGATGAAGGAGCGCGCGGCGAAGGCGCTGCGGATCACGGCACCAGAGCTGATGGAGCTCGGCGTGATCGACGAGATCGTGCCGGAGCCGGTGGGTGGCGCGCACGTGAATCACGAGGCGTCGGCGCGTTCGCTGCAGGAGGCGCTCGTGCGCAACATCGAGGAGCTGCGGCGCTTCCGCCCGGAGAAGCTCGTGCGCCGCCGCCGGGAGAAGTTTCTCGCCATGGGCGAGTTCACGGAGTGAGTGTGGCTCCGCATCTCGTCGAAGTCGCCTTCAAGGGCAAGCGCAAGGAGTTCTTCCTCTGGGATGGCGAGGATCCTCCCCGCGTCGAGTCGCCCGTCATCGTCGAGGTGGATCGCGGCGAGGACTTCGGACGCGTGCACGCGATCGGCGAACGTGCGGCGACGCGCTGCGGCGGATGCGCGCACGGCTGCGGCACCGCGGCTCCCGAGCGCAAGGTGCTTCGCGCCGCGACGCCCGAGGACGAGCGCCGCGCCCGGGAGCTTCCCGACGAAGATGAGAGCGCGCGCCGCAAGGCATCCGAGCGCGTGAAGGCGCACGCGCTCGTGATGAAGGTGTCGGACGCCGAGTGGCAGTGGGATCGCAAGAAGCTCACGCTCTACTTCACGGCGGAGAAGCGCGTCGACTTTCGCGCGCTCGTGCGCGATCTCGCAGCAGCCTTTCGCACACGCATCGAGCTGAAGCAGATCGGCGTGCGTGACGAGGCGAAGCGCCTCGGCGGCATCGGCCGCTGCGGCCGCGAGTACTGCTCGGCCTCATGGCTCCCCGAGTTGCGCCCGGTGAATCTGCAGGTGGCGAAGGATCAGCATCTTTCGCTCAACCCATCGCAGATCTCCGGCGCGTGCGGGCGGCTCATGTGCTGCCTGCGCTACGAGCACGACTACTACGTGCAGAGCCGCAAGCGCTTTCCGAAGGAAGGACGCATCCTCATCACGTCGCTCGGCGAGGAGAAGGTGCTCGCGAACGACATCTTCGGCGATCGCGTGACGCTGCGCGGCCCGGAGGGCGACACGCGCGTGGTGCCGCTCGCGGAGCTCAAGCAGGAGCTCGAGCAGCGCGCGACGATGGTCGAGGAGCACGAGGACGATGCATCGCTCTCCGAGCCCGCGACCGAGGCGATGCTCGAGGAGGAGTCGCCGGCGCCTTCGCCCGCGCGCACGAGCGCACGCGCGAGCACGACGTCGAGTGCAAGCACGAGTGCGAAATCGAGTGCGAGCACCAGCACGCCGCGAACCGTGCCCCCGCTCCCCGGCGACACGCCGGCCGCCGATGCGAACGATCGTCGCCCGCATCGCCGCCGCGGCCGCAGAGGCGGACGTCGCGGGCGGCCGGGCGGCGAGAGCCCCGGCGGCGAAACACCCCCCTCTACACCGGACAACGAATAGCGTGGCGGAGTACTACCTCACCACCGCGATCGACTACGCCAATGGCGACCCACATTTAGGCCACGCTTTCGAGAAGATCGGCGCCGACGTCATCGCCCGGTATCATCGCTTTCTCGGCGAGCAGGTGTGGTTCCTGATCGGCATGGACGAGCACGGGCAGAAGGTCGCGCAGACAGCGGCCGATCGCGGCCTCGCGCCGCAGCCGCTCACCGACGAGATCGCGGAGACCTTCCAGGCGATGTGGCGGCGCCTCGGCATCTCGAACGATCAGTTCATGCGCACCACGGCGCCGGCGCACAAGCTCGGCGTGCAGGCGCTGATCTCGCGCATCTTCGAGCGCAGCCCGAACGACTTCTACGAGAAGTCGTACGAGGGATACTATTGTGTGGGCTGCGAGGCGTTCAAGCAGGACAACGAGATCGTCGATGGCCGATGCGTGCTCCACTCCACGCGCGTGCTCGAGTGGGTAAAGGAGCGCAACTGGTTCTTTCGGCTGAGCGCGTACCGCGACTTTCTCCTCGCGCACTTCGACGCGCATCCGGAGTTCCTGCAGCCCGCATCGCGGCGCAACGAGATACTGAGCCTGTTGCGCCAGGGGCTCGACGATGTGTCGGCGAGTCGCGCGCGGCTCGCGTGGGGCGTCCCCTTCCCTCGCCCCACGAGCGATGGCGAGGTGCAGACCACCTACGTCTGGTTCGACGCGCTGCCGAACTATCTCACGGCGACGGGCTTTCCGAATGCGGAGCCGCAGCAACACTGGCCCGCGCAGCTGCACGTGATCGGGAAGGACATCACGCGCTTTCACGCGGTCATCTGGCCGGCGATGCTCCAGGCGGCGGGGCTTCCGCTTCCCGAGCGCATCTGGGCGCACGGCTTCGTGAATCTGGGCGGCGAGCGTTTCAGCAAGAGCGCGGGGGTAAAGCTCGAATTAGGCGAGGCGATCGACCGCTTCGGCCCCGACGCCTTCCGCTATTTCCTGCTGCGCGAGGTGCCCTTCGATGCGGACGGCAACTTCTCGTGGGAGCGCTTCGAGGAGCGGTACACCTCCGACCTCGCGAACGGCTTCGGGAATCTCGCGAGCCGTACCATCGCGATGATCGAGAAATATCGCGCAGGCGTCGTCCCCGCGTGGCGCAGCAACGAGGCCAGCGCCTACGACGACGCGGACATGGCGCACTACGTGGAGGCCATGAACGACTTCCTGCTGCATGATGCGCTCAAGGCCATCCTCCACAACGTGGCCGGCGCGAACGAGTACGTCGACCGGCAGGCGCCGTGGAAGCTCGCGAAGGATCCAGAGGCGGCGGCAACCCTCGACGAAACGCTCGCCACGCTCGCGCGAAAGCTCGCAATTCAGACCGTGCTCCTTGCGCCGTTCATGCCCTCCAAGGCACAATCCGTATGGGAGCAGCTGGGCGGTCCGGGCGCTGTGGCGGACCAGCGGCTGGCCTCCCTGGTAACGCTCGACCCGACCGGCTGGAGGGTGACGAAAGGGGCTCCGCTTTTCCCGAGGGAGCTCCCCGCCACGCCCTGAGGGCCGATCGTATAAGTTGTTGTAAATCATACACTTGGAATTAGCGCCCGCCACCAGTCATTTGTCCCGGATTGGCGGTCGATTTGTCGTGACCGAACCCTATCGGCGACAGTCTTTCCGAGTAGAGACGCCAAGAACCTTTCGGAGAGCCGAATGACGCCACAGCGCCGCTGGACCTTTCTCGTAGTACCGCATGGGTCCGACTCCCCCCGCAGCTTTTCGCTATCCGAGAAGCTGATCAAGCGATTGGCGATTGGCGCGAGCGCGGTAGGGCTCGTCGCGGCGATGGGGATTGGCGTGGCGCTCAGCCATGTTGCGCTGAAGCTCCGTCATACGGACGATCGCAGCCTTCTCGGCAGCGTGACGCTCATGCAGGCGCGCCTCGACAGCCTCGACGACACCCTTCGCGCGATCAGCCGCCGCGATCAGCAGATTCGCCTCCTCGCCGGACTCACCACGGATTCCCTGCATAGCGACAGCAGCGGTCCCACACTGGCGATTGGCGGTGTCTCAGAGATGACCGTCGGCAGCACCAGCGACATCGACGTGATGATCAAGCGCGCGAACTCGCTCGCGGCGAGTTTCGCCGAGGTGACGGGAACGCTGGCGCACAACAGCGAGAAGATGGCGCGGATTCCATCGATCATGCCCACGGCGGGGTGGCTGTCGAGCGCCTTCAGCCTGTCGCGCTTCCATCCGATTCTGCACTACGCGCGTCCGCACGAGGGGATCGACGTGAGCGCGCCGATGGGGGCGCCGATCGTCGCGCCGGCCGGCGGCGTCGTGCGGCTCGTCACGTGGGAGACGGGCTACGGCAACGTGCTCGAGATCGATCACGGCGACGGGATCGTGACCAAGTATGCGCACTGCTCGAAGATCGTGGTCCGCGCGGGGCAGAAGGTGAAGCGCGGGCAGATCATCGCAAACGTGGGAAGCACGGGACTCTCGACGGGCCCGCACGTGCACTACGAGATCCACGTGAACGGCAAGGTCGTTGATCCGCTCACGTACGTGCTGCCGGACGGGGCGATTCCGGATTGAGCGCGTAGCGGTCAGTAACTGCCAACTGCGGGCACGAATCAAACCAATGAAAGACGAATCGAACCTAGCCCGGTGAAAGAGTCTTGCCCGGCGCACGGTTCGATTAGTCTTTATTGGCTTGATTCGTGTTCGCAGTGGGCAGTTACTATCATCGCTCAACACTAATCACTATGCGCAACGCACAACGCAAACGCGCCCGATCGGTAAGCCGATCGGGCGCGTTGCTCATCCTGCTGCGAACGTTCTACGGCTCCGTAACCGTCACGGGCACGGCCAGCGTCGTCGTCACGTTGCCGTGATTCACATCCGTGTACGTGATCGTCAGCGTCGTCGAGCCCGGCGCCTCACCCTGCACGAAGCCCGATTCGTTGATTTCCGCAATCGTCGGGTCAGCGAAGGCGAAGGTCATGTTATCTACGCCGTTCGCGATCGCGACTCCCTCCGGCTCGATCGAGGCCGTCGGCGTGAATTCCGCAGAATCCCCAACCGTCAGGGCGAACGAAGTCGGGTCCGACGCGATCGATACCGACGTGTAGTCGGTAGTGCCGGTGAGGGAATTATTGTCTTTCGTACTGCACGCGGCCGTGACCGCGAGTGCCGCGATCGCGGCGTACATCAACATGGTTCTATGCATAGCAGTCGCTCCTGAAGTCTGATTGGTCGATATGAAACAATCGAAGACCGTGTACCGCATGCCCGGTCAGAATCGGCCGGGCATACGGCGGGTTGCCATCGTCAGGTTCCGGGACGGGCGGCCTGTCCAGAACACACGTTGCCGGAAGGATCCGTCGGATGCTTCGGCCAGTTGGCGTTGGCAATCGGATCTGCAGGAACATTCGCGGTATTCGTCGTCGCCTCCGCGTGGCTGTACGGCAGCCGGGCGGGCACGTAATTGAACGCTGCCGTATGATTTGCCGGAAGCGCGACGTTCGGAACGCAGGTACGGAGGTAGTCGAAGTACACTTCGGGACTCAGAAAGAGACGTACGAACTTCTCCTGCAGAATTCCGACGAGCAGCCCGTTCGTGCCACCCGGCACTACCGCCGATCCAGACTCGCCGTACGACGAACGCTCCAGGTTGAGCTCTGTGGTCGCCGTTGGGCTGTCACCGAGACGATAGTGCGCTTCCGCACTGAGAAGGAGATTCTCGGCGTAGGTAACGATTCCCTGGCTGTACGTGTCCGACAACGCGAACGTCGACACGTTGCTCCCCGCCGACACGCCGGCAGGCGAGCCGAGGTACTGGTTGGAGCTGTTCTTGTTGTACAGCTGCGCCAGGATCACGTTGTCGTTGAACTGCTTCGCCAGATTGATGTGCAGCGACGAAGGCTCAACATCGCCGGCACGCGACCCGACCAGGAACGAGTAGAACAAGTTCTGCTCGAAGGTGGTCGAGGTGTGCTGCGTCGCGAAATCGCCGTCGGGACCCGTGATGCCCAGCCCCGTCTCCGTCAGCACGCTGTTCAACTTGGTGTTGTCGTATGACAGGTCGCTGTTCTCGGCCGTGTGCATGTAGTAGCGCGCCTTGAGCGTGTGCGCCGTTGCGATCCACTTGTTCAGATCGCCTCCGAAGTAGAAATCGACGACGTTCTGCGACCCACCGCCATTCAGGTTGGTGATCGCGGAATCGAGCAGCGCCTGCAGGTGCGCATAGACGTCCGCTTGCGTATCGAACTTCGGAAACGGCGTTCCAGCGGAGTCGAACGGCACGTCACCCCACAGATCGGTGATGAAACCCATGGTCAACGCCTCGATCACCTGGAACTGGCCGACGGCCTTCATGTTACCGGCCGCAGTCGCCTCGGCTTCGCCATGTCGAATATCGGCGAGCCCGCCAGAAGCATAGAGCTCTTCCCAAAGCCCATCAGCGGTGAGGTTGTCCGTTCCCGAGGAATAGATCGAATAAGTGGCCCACTGACGATTCACGCCGGAAATCTGCTGGGCCCACAGCGGCATGAGATTCATGGGAAAGGTTTCCCAGCTTCCCATCACTGAAACCTGGACACCGATGAATAGTTGATCCGCTGTGGCGGTCGTCGGTTGATTGCAACTGTTGCTGATGCAGTCGCCGGTGAGAAAGTTGTTGCAGCCGGCGGCAGCAAGCGTAACGAAAGTCGCGACGAGCGCGAGCTTGTGAGTCTTTTTCATGTGCTCTCCTCCTCGCGTGTTAGCGGTTGAGTCCAACGGTGACTACGAACGAGCGCGTCTGCGGATTGTTGAACCAGTCGAAGCCACCGACGAGCGTCGCGCCACCAAGCTGGGTTTCGGGGTCGAGACCGCTGTAGTGCGTCCACGTCACGAGGTTTCTGCCCGCGATGCGAAGATCGATGCTGGACAGACCGAGCGAGCGCGAGACCCACGGCTGCACGAACGTGTAGCCCAATGAGACTTCGCGAAGCTTGGTGAAGCCGGCATCCTCGATGAAGTCGGCCGTATTTCCACCGAAGGCGCCACCGTCGTTCTCGAACCAGTTCTGGTCGATGATCACGGGTGTGCCCGCGCCGGGACCCGCCACTGCCTGGTCGCCGTGGAAGCCCTGCACGCCATTCGCCGACGGACCGAACACGAATGTCTGTCCGCGAATGTCTGTGTCCTTGTGCGTTCCGTATACGTACAGCGCTCCGCGCGTTCCGTTATACGCCTGGCCGCCATGCTTGATGTCGAGCAGCGCTGAAACATTCCAGTGCTTCAGGAACGTGACGTCCGTGCGGACGCTTCCGTTCCAGTCAGGCTGCGAGCTGCCGAGCACGCGGAGATTGTCCTGGTCGAGAATCGGAAATCCGTTCGCGGCGATGTAGAGCGTACCGGCTTTCTTGCCCTGGCAGACATCCGAATCGATGTCGTCGCCGTCGACGTTCAGCCCACGGCCGCAGCGCACGAAGTCGAAGCCGGCGAAGGAGCCGATCGGATATCCGACGCGAGCGACGGTGGTGAGAATCGCCTGCGAGCCGACGAGAATGTCCGTCGAGCCGCTCAGGTTCGTGACGAGATTGCGGTTGCGACCCCAGACGAGGCCGATGTTCCAGTTGAGATCCTGTCCCTTGATCGGGTGCAGATCCGTCGTGACTTCCCATCCCTTGTTCGTGATGGTCGCGGCGTTCTTGATGATCGAGATGAAGCCGCTGGACGGAGGCGTCGGTCCCTCGAAGATGACGTCGCTGGTCTTCGAGTCGTAGTAGGTGATGCCGACGGTTGCCCAATCCTTGAAGAGCCCGAAGTCGAGACCACCTTCGAACTCGCGGGTCTTCTCGGGACGGAGACTGTCGCTGCCGACGGCGTTCGGACCGATGAGTCCTGCCTGTCCCTCATAGATCGTGCGCAGGATACCGGACGCGTCGCCGCCGTACTCGCTGAACGTTCCGACGCGGAACAGACTGTTCGTCGTATAGACGAGCGGCTCACGCCCCGTCTCTCCATAGGCAACGCGCACCTTTCCGAAATCGATCTTGTCGGTGAGTCCCGCGATTGCCTTCGTGAAGGTCCACGCGGCGCTCGCCTTCGGGAACCAGTGGCGACGGTTGTTCGAGCCGAAGGTGGAGAATCCGTCGTTGCGAAGCGCGCCGGTGAGGAAGAGCTGGTCCCACAGGTCGGCGGTCGCCTGGCCGAAGTACGACTCGCGGCGAATCTTCGCCGTGCTGTCGTTCGGATCCTTGCTGATCGTGTTGAGAATCTCGTACGGCTGCGGCGCGATCAGCCCTGTGCCGAGCACGTAGATCTGGCTGAAGTCCGTCGCGTTCAGATTCTGACCGACCGTGAACGTGCCCGAGAACCACGGGGAGAACGTGTGGCTCGCGATCGCCGTCAGGTTATGGTCGAGAATGTAGTTGTTGTAATCGGCGCGAATGACCTGGCCGATCGACGTCGTCGAATTCCCGAGCGGAAGTGCCTCGAGACGCGAATCCGTATAGTAGTCGGCGCCCGCCGTCTCCTGGACCTTGAGCCAGTCGGTCGGCTCCCAGTTGAGGTCGACGTTGCCAAGAATGCGGTTGAGGTTCGACTTGGCGGGAGCCTCGGACGTGATCCAGAACGGATTGTCGTAGCCGCGTCCCTCCGAGGTGGAGGCCAAAGTCGGGTTCTGGAAACGATACGTCTTGTATTCGCCGTTCGGGGCAAAGTAGTCGAGGTTGTTCCATTCAGGCGGCGTGCGAAGTCCGCCGAGCATGATGCCGCTCGTGTTGTCGCCGCGCTGGATGTACGAGCCGCGCGAATCGATGTACGAGAGGTTGCCGCCGACCTTGAACTTGTCGCCGATGAGCTGCGTCGCCTTGAGGCGAATCGTCTGACGCTTGTAGCTGTCGTTGGGTCCGACTACGTAGCCGTCGTTGTTGTTGATGCCGCCCGACATGAAGAACGTGCGACGATCGTCGCCACCCGAGATCGAGATGTTGTTATCGGAGACGTGGCCCGTCTCGAACATCTCGTTGAAGTGGTTGTAGGTCTTCGTGCCGGGAGCGAGCAGCTGTCCCCAGCTGTGGCTGGAGGAGTACGCATCGCTGTCAGGCACAACGCCGTTGTCGGCGAGGAAACCGTTGTTCCCCTGACCGTACGTGGTCTGCAGCGGATAGCCAGAGGTGACTTTGTCGAACGAATACGACGAGTGCAGCGCGTACTGCGTCTTTCCGGACTTGCCGCTCTTCGTGGTGATGAGCACGACGCCCTGCGCCGCGCGCGCGCCGTAGATCGCGGCAGCAGCGGAGCCCTTGAGGATCGTGACCGACTCCACGTCGTTCGGGTTCAGGTCGACGATGCGGTTCGGGTTGACCGTGCCCTGCTCGCCGTTGCCCGCGAACTGTCCCTGCGTGTTGATGGACGAGTTGTCCACCGGCACGCCGTCGACGATGAAGAGTGGCTGGCCGTCGCCCGAGAAGGTCTTGGGTCCACGAATCTGGATGTTGACGCTGCTTCCGGGATCGGCGGACTCGGACGTGACCTGCACGTTCGGCGCCTTGCCCGCGAGCCCCGCCGTGAGATTCGGCTCGTTGGACTTCGTGATCTCCTCGCCAGCGACGTTGTTGACCGCCGCGCCGAGCTTCTCGTTCGTGGTGATCGTGCCTTCGCCGGTGATGACGAGCTGCTGCAGCACCACCGCCTGGGTCTCGAGGGCGAAATCCGTGTTGATCGTTCCCGGGGTCAACGTCACGGTAACGGACTTCGGCTTGAATCCTTGCAGACGAACCGTGAGCAACGCCGGTTGACCCGTCGAGCGCGCGGCGGGAACGGTGAAGCGGTACGATCCATCGGCCTTCGTCTGCGATCCGAGCGCCATCTTCTCGAGAAACACCTGCGCACCTTCGACGGGAGCACCATTGCTGGTGACCTTCCCCGTCAGCAGTGCCTCTCCCTGCGCGCGCGCGACTTGCGGCGCCGCAGCGAGACCAAGCACTGCGAGCACTGACAGAACACGAAACCTCATGCGCCCTCCGTTGGTTGGCTGCTTCCGATCCTGCTCACACGATGGCACGAACGTTGGAGCATCTAGGTGCACCTCGAGGCTGAAAGGTTGGCTGCTAATACATCAATCGCGTATGCCGGCGCAGAGCACGAGCTGCCGGCGTACGGATGCGAGAAAGCGTGCGTTCAGCGGAGGTGCCGCAGAGCGCGCGAAAAACCAGCGCGCGGGGAAACGTTGGGGAAGGTTGGGAAGGCTGCTGCGGAATCCACGAGACAATAGAGCGAGCCCGCGTGACTGTCAAGACGATGTAAAGGAATCGTCATGACGTCTGACAATTGATCGCAATAGTGTCAGTCGAGCACTATCCGAACGATCAGGTGTGCGATCGATGCTCGCTCGATGCGATGCGACGCGAGAGTGCCGCGCGAAGTGCAGGCGCGGGATCGATCGGATTCTCCCAGCGCGCCAGATGTATCTCGAAGTGCAGGTGCGGACCCGACGGCTCCGCGTCGCCCGAGTCGCCGACGTATCCGATAATGGCGCCAGCGGTTACGCGTGATCCGTTGTGCAGCCCGGGCGCGTACGCGAAATCCGGATCGCCGAGATTGTCCTTCGTCCCGGGATTGTCGTTATTCAAATGGTCATAGAAGTACTGATTGCCATCATCGCCTCGCAGCAGAATCGAATAGCTCTTTCCGATCTTCGGTCGCGCCGTCGCAATCCAATCCACAGTTCCATTCACGACGGCGAGAATCGGCGTCCACTTCGCGCAGAACATGTCCTGCCCGTGATGCACTCGTCCGCCTGCGCGCGCGTCGCCGAAGCCGCTCGTGAATCGTACGGAGTCCGCTGCGAGCGGAAAGACGATCGTCGGCACGGACGCGCCCGACGTGGGAGCGATGTGCGTCCCGCCGGACGACGAGCACCCGAATACGAGAAGCGCGGCCAGAATGGGCCGCGCTTTCGCTGCTGCGTTCCACCATCGCGTCATGGCACCTTCGACGGCGCGGGCGGCGCTGCGGGCGGCGCACCGGGAGCGGCCGGCGGCGAGAAGTCGACCTTCGGCACTTCACGGTCCGCACCGTTGGTCACCTCGAAGTACGGTTTCGATTTCGCGCCCGTCACCTTCGCCGTCAACGCCGTGGGGAAGGTTCTGATCAGCGTGTTGTAGTCCTGCGCAGCCTTGTTATAGTCGCCGCGCGCGACGGCGATGCGATTCTCCGTCCCCGTGAGCTCGTCCTGCAGCCTGAGGAAGCTCTGGTCGGCCTTGAGCTGTGGATACGCTTCGGAGATCGCGAGCAGCCGTCCAAGCGCGCCGGTGGCCGCGGAGTTCGCGTCCGCCATCTGCTGCGGATCGTGCGACTGAACGGCGCCGAGCAGCCGCGAACGCGCTTCCGCGACCTCGCTGAACACCTGCTCCTCGTGCGCGGCGTAGCCCTTCACCGTCGACACGAGATTCGGAATCAGGTCCGCGCGCCGCTGCAGCTGCACCTCGATCTGACTTCGCGCGGTATTCGCCTGCTCGTCCAGCGCCTGAATCCTGTTGTAGCCACAACCGACCAGTGCGAGCGGGAGCGCCAGAGCCAGCCATTTTTGAGAACGCATCGTGATTCTCCGCAGCGGGATATAAAGAATAATTTATGTCGAGCAGCGCACGTTAGAAAGTTACGACGGCCGGAACGCGAGCTGTACGACGTATTGCCCGGGTTTCACCGCATCCGCCGGAATCTTCCACGCGCGCGCGGCCTTCTCGTTCAGGCATCCATTCACCTGCTTCCCAGCCTGGGACGACCAGCTGTCCGCCTTCACGCGCGCATCGCTCACGCCATCGCCATTGACGGTCACGACCATCGCCACGCCGCCCTGCAGCGACGGGTCCGCCTTCTCGCCGAACTCCTGGAAGCAAAATTTCGAGAACGCCTGCTCGCGCTGCACGACCTCGAGCAGCTCCGGCGGCGCATTCGGGATCTTCACCGCCGACCCCGGTTTGGCGAACACCGGCGGCTTGAAGGTGTCCGGCGCGGCCGCGGGCATGTCCGTCTTGACGGCGCTCAGATCGACGGCGGTCGTGTCCTGCGCCAGCACGGGCGCCGCTTTCTTGTCCGACGGACAGGCACACAAGAGCGCCAGCGCCGGCACGAGCATCATTCGTCTCATTTCGCATCCAATCGGTCGAGGTAATCAACCAGCGCGTGCGCACCGGCCAGATAGCCCGCGAGCACCTGCTGAACGTCGCGCTCCGGGAGCGGCTCGCTCCCGCGAAGATGACGAACGACGCGCGCGAAGGGCGCACCGTCCATCCCCGTTCTCACGGAGATGGCGCCGACCAGCCGCTCGTAGTCCGTGGGCGGCGATTCACCATGGTAGCGCAGCAGCGCCCGGAAGATCACCATGAACGTGCTCAGGCTCGAGGCGAGGAGCTCGACGAGCCGCTTCTTGTCCCCGCCAGCCGCGAGAACGCCCTGCCGCAGCTGGAGCAGCTTCCCCATCGCCTCGTGCTCGAGCTGCAGGCGCAGATCGCGCGGTGACACCTCAAGACCATCAAAGGGCGGCGTGCCGAACAGCACCCGGTGCCGCTCGAGCACATCGGCGTGCTCCATCGGAAAAACGTCGATCGACGCGCGCCACTCGCGCTCCGTGAAGGTGAGCGGTGGCGGATTCCCCGCCTCGGCCCACGCCCGCGCGATCGCAGCCTCGCGCTCGAGCTCCGGCAGCCCGAGCTCGCGCACGATCACGAGCACGTTGAGGTCCGAGCGCTTCGGGATGTGCTCTCCCGCCGCCGCCGATCCGTAGAGGACCACCGCCTGCAGCCCGTCGCCGAAAGCCTTCTGCAGCTGCGCGACCAGCTCGTCGAGCGTCATCTTCGCCATGATCTCCTCACCAGCTGGAGCCGCCACCGCCGCCACCGAATCCTCCGCCGCCACCGAATCCGCCAAACCCGCCCCCACCGCCGCCGCTCGACCAGCCACCGCCGCCACCCGACCATCCTCGTCCGCCGCCACCGCCCAAGGGGAGGAAGATCGGAATGCATCCTCCGCACCCGCCTCCACCGCCGCGCCCGACCGACCGGATGAACACGAAGATCAGAAAGATGATGATGGCCACCGCGAAGGGCGGCAGCTGCCGATTTTGCCCCTCGCTCCGCACCGGCGCCCGATTCGGAACGAGCGTCGTGTCGAGCGCAAAATGATATTCGTCGGCAAAACGCTGTGCGACCTGCTCGGTGATCTGCTCGATCCCGCTGCCGTAGTCGCGCGCCTTGAATGCGTCGGTCGCGTCGCGGCACATCTGCCCCGACGTCGCGTCGGTGATGAATCCTTCGACGCCGTAGCCCGTGCCGATGAAGCATCGCCCGCGTCCGGAGCTTCCCGTCTCTTTCGGCTGCAGGAGGATGATCACCCCGGTGTTGCGCGTCGGGTCGCCGGGCTTGCCGAGCTTTCCGACTTTCCACGTGCGCCCGATCTGGAGCGTGACATCCGCCGGATCCGCGTCGCCGATGTTCGGAAGTGTGACGACGACGATCTCGCCGCCGGACTTGGCGCGCACATCATCGATGATCGACTGGATGTGCTGCACCTGTTCGGCCGGAATGACGCCAGCAAAATCGTTGATGTATCCGCGCGGCTCGGGGAGCGTCACCGAGGTTTGCAGCAGGAGCAGAGCTCCGATAGCTTGCAGCGCCTTATGCCACACCGTCAGCCCTTTCTCCTTGCGATCGGTCGCGTGCTGCTGCCGTGCGCGCTTTGCGCCGCCGCGGCCTGCCGCGGGGATCGCGCGCGCTCCGCACAGTTCGATACTACCACTGTGAAGAAGGGCGTGGTAGTACTTGCGCCTCCAGAGGACCCGGCGCTGCGCGCTGCCACGGTCGCGCTCGACTCACTCGACCGGAGCTTCATACGCGCGCGCGCGTCGCTCGACAGCGAGGCGCTCGCGTTGCGCGAAGCGAATCGTTTTGATAGCGCGTACGCGATTAGCTACGCGGCCTTCGAGCGCCGCCGCGCTGCGGGTGTCGAGCTACGCGCCGCGCGCGATCGAGAGCGCCGCGTGAGGGATTCGCTGGTGGCGCGAGGGAAGCGCTAGCAACGTGGTGAGGCAACGGCAACGGAAACTGCTCACTGCGTGCACGAATCAAACCAATTAAGACGAATCGAACCTGGCGCGGGGCGAGGTCGGCCCGCCAAGATGTAGCCCGCCTTACAAGATTCGATTCGTCTTTTTTGGTCTGATTCGTGTACGCAGTGAGCAGTTTCTAAGCGCTATCGGCTAAGCCCTATCGGCTGAACGAGAACGAGAACGCGTACGTCCCGCCGCCGCGCTCGGAGCTCGGGAACTTCCACCCCGAAATTCGCTGCTTGATGCACGACTCCGCCTCGGCGGAGCCCGGCCCCGACCAGGTTCGCTTGGTGATGTCGACATTCGTCACCGCGCCATCGCTCGTGAGCGTCACCGCGACCGCCACCGAGCCCGCGAGCTGCGGATTGGTCTTGAGCCCGTACTCCGAGTAGCAGAACTGGAGCTGCGAGTTGCGTCCGCGCACATAGTCGCCGAGGTCGGCCACGTTGCGCCCCGGCCCACCGATGTTCTCGGCGTGGATCACGCTCGGCGGCGCGACGCGCACCGTCGCGAAGCCGACGCCGCCGCCACCACCAACGCCACCCAGCCCGCTGCCGGTGCCAGCGCCGCCGAGTCCTTCGCCGAGTCCACCGCGGCCCGGCGTGCGCGAGCTCTGTCCGCCGGCCCCGTAGCCGATCACCGCTTTCCCCTGCGCGCCGGGCGTCGAGCCCGTGCCCGTGGCGACCTCGGTGCCGCGCAGCGCGTTGGACACATCGCCCACCATTCCGCCCGTGTTGTTCGCCGGGCCGCCGCCGAACGCATCGTTGATCGCACGCGTGTCGCTCTTGGGCGGGCCGCCCTTGCCGCCGCCGGGATTCTTGGACGGCGCAGCAGTGGTCTTGGGCGCGCCGCCCGCCGATGCGACGGCGACAGGCGCCGGCGTCGGAAGCGGAACGTCCGCAGCCTTCACCTCGATCGTGACCGGCTCCTCTTCCTTGAGCAGGTTGATCGAATTCGGCGGTGCGGGGAGAAAGAGCACGAGCAGAATCCAGATGATGCCGAGTGCCCCGGACAAGCAGTACGAGTAGAGAATCGCGCGCCCTTCGGCGTCCGCGAACTCATAGCGCAGCTGGCGCGTGAACGAGGCATCGTCCATCGACTTTCGCGCGGGGCGCGGCGCTCTCGTTTCGCCGGCCATTACTGCGCTCCTGGCGTTCCGGGCGTGGTCGTCACCGCGGTGGCGCTCCCCGTCTTGTTCACCTGCAGCGAGATGTTCTTGAACCCCGCCATGCGCGCCGTCTGCATCACGCGCGCCAGCAGGTCGTAGTGCATGCTGCTGTCGCCCTGAATCGCGAGCGGCGTGTCGAGCGAAGAGTCGCGCGGCGTGGACTTGAGCCTGCGAATCGAGTCCGAGCTCGCCTTGAGCGCGGTGAAGAGCGGCGGGATCACGAGCGGTTGCCGCGGATCGTTCGATCTCGCGCGCGCCGCATCGAGGGTGCTCATGAGCGGGTGTCCGCCGAGCGTGACCTGCGCGCCGATGCCAAGCGTGAGCTGCGAGAACGCGACGACGCCGACGCCGGCGGTCGGAAGGCGGACGCCGGGCACCACGGGCGAGAGCTCGCCGACGGTGGCGGTGGTGAGCGCGAAGAACACGATCGACACGAAGGTATCGACGAGCGGAATCAGATTCAGCTCGACGAGCCTGAACTTCGAGAACTGCTGGGCGCGGCGCGCCATGCGCGCATCTTTTGCTCGACTCATGCGCTAGGCCCCCGCCGCTGCGCCGCGGGCTTTCGTGGTGAGCGAGATCCCGGTGAAGTGCGCGAGCTTGAGCCGCTCGAGCACGTGCACGATGTTCGCGTAGCTCACCTCATCCGCGGGGATGACGGTGACGTCGGCGTTCTGCGGATACTTCGTGCGGATGCTCGACATGAGCGACTCGAGCTGATCGAGCGACGCCTTATCGAGCCCCGGGATGACCTGATGGAAGCCGCCCTGCTCCGAGTGCTCCACCGTGAGCTTGTCGTTGTCCACGCGAACGGCGAGCAGCAGGTTGAGCACGTCCTTTTCCGACTTGATGCGCGAGAGCTGATCCGGCGTGTTCACGACCACGGGCGGCAGCGTCAGATCGAAGGAGGTGAGCGCGGCCATCGTCGCCCCCTGGTAGGTCAGGAGGCTGAAGAACACGATGGACGTGAGGATGTCCACGAGGGGGACGAGATTGATGCTCCCCCCATGGGTCACCGGCGCTCGTTCTGCTCGCCGCTGCTTAGCTCGATGGAAAATTGAAGCCATGCGATCAGCTCACGCGTGGATGTCCGATGAAACGCCGCCCGGCCCTTCGCATGCACACCATGCGGATGGGAAGCCGGGCATGCGTCTTACCGGTGACCGAGTCGGACGTCGGGACGATCGATGAGCGCGTTGATGAGACGCACCTGGAACTCATCGACCTGCTCGATGATGCCTTCCGCCTGGCTGACGAGATACGCGTGCGCCACCGTGAGCGGGATCGCCGTGAACAGACCGAATCCCGTCGCGTTCAGCGCGATCGCGATGCCCGCCGCGAGTGCCGCCGAACGCTCGGCCGCCGCCGCCGTACCGACGGCCGCGAAGGCGCCGCGCAGACCGTAGATCGTGCCGAGCAGACCGATGAGCGTCGCGACGTTCGCGAGCATCGGCAGATAGTGGAGCCGTCGCGTGAGGCGCGGCAGCACGCTGAGCGCCGCGGCGTCCGCGACGTTCTGCAGATCGGCCTCGTCGCGGCTGCGGCTGCGCAGAATGAGGAGCCCCATGTCCGGGAGCACCGCATTCGACTGGCCGCAGAGCTTGATCGCATCTTCGATGCGTCCGGCGCGCACGAGCTGGATCACGCGCTCGATGAACGTCCGTCCGTTGATCTTCGAGCGGAGGACGATCATGTAGAAGCGCTCGACGAACACGGCGAGTCCGATCAGGGCCGTAAGGAGAATGGGCCACATGATGGGACCGCCACTACGGAAATACTCGATCAGATTGCTCATCGACCTGTGTCCTCAGCGAAAGTTCCTACTGGCATCGTCACTCGCGGCCACGTGGCGTGCTTGGCGCCGCGGCGGTTGAATCCGTCGTCGTCTTCTTCGGTGGTACCGGCTTTCTCTTCCGTCCCATGCTTCTGACTTCGCGCTGGAGCGAATCCAGACGCGCCTTGCGGTACTGAAGCTCCTGGCGAATCGATTCGATCTCCTGCGCTCGCGCCGCGGAATCGGCGGCACTCATCCGCTTCACCTGCACCGGCGGCTTTCCAAGCGCGACCGGCGTCTGCGTCTGCGCGTTCAGTATCCGTTGCAGCGAGTCGAGTCGCGCACGCCGCATTGCAAGCTCGTGGCGCATCGCCTCGATCTCCGCGGTGCTCGCTCCTGCACGCGTGGCCGCCGTGTCCCGCGCGTTTCGCAGCGAGTCGCGGCGCACCGCCAACGGCCCGACGGTGGGCACGCCGCCCTCGCGCGCCATCGCCGCGGGAATGGTGTCAAGCGCGGTCGTTCCCCGCACCTGACTCTCCGGCACCAGCTGCACGTCGCCTGCCGGCGCCGTGCTGCCGGTTCCGTTGTAGAACGCCGGCGCGAGCAGCTGGCGGTCGTACGTCGGCACTTCGCGCGGACGCACCGTCACCACCTGCGGCGTCGGCACCTGCCCGCGGATCTCGATCGTCTGCCCCTTCTTCGGCGGAGGCGCCTTCTGCTGCGCATCCGCTCGCGACGCGGCAACGAGCAGCGCGCCACCGATAATGACGCCGCATCCCAGGCGCACGAAACGACTCATGACGCACCTCCCATGCGGCGTGCATCATCGCCCGTCGTGATCGCGGCCGCCGGCGGCGACGCGTCGACCTTGCCGCCAATGGCGTCCTTCGCGCGCTGCACCCACGGGTTGTCGAACTTGTCCGCGGCCGCCTTGTCGACGAGCGTCTGCCAGAGCTTGTTCGCTGCCTGGTAGTACTGCTCCGCCTGACGCGCCGACCCCGCCTGCGCGGCCGTACGCTGCTCCTCGGTGAGATCCTTGGGCAGCGTGAGATTCGCCAAATAGTTTCCGTACTCCCACTGCGCGAGGCCGACGTAGTACGACGAGGCCGAGAGCCAGGTCGGGTCGCCACTCGCGATCGCCTTCGTGAAGTGCACGGACATGTCGGCGAGCATCTTCCGCTTGGGCGCGGAGAGCCGCTCGACGCCTGCGCGCGTGAGGTTCACGCGCAGCGGGATGTTGAGCTTGAGTGCCTGGTAGCGCGGGAAGAGCGCGCGCCCCTGCGCGAACTCGCTCTCGCCCAGGCGCGCCGCGCACTGCGTCTTGATCTCCTCGGTGGGCCGCGCGCACAGCTTCGCGAGCTCGACGTTCGCCGCCGCCGCGTTCCCGCTCGCCTTGATCAGCGCCACACGCGTCGCCTGCGCGCCACCCGTGCGCGGGTCGCGCGGGCGCGCGGCCGCGAAGGCTCCGTACACGCGAATGGCGCTCGCGGTGTCCGCCGCCTGCAGATACGTCACGGCCGCGTTGTACTGCGCATCGGCCGCACGCGCATCCTTCGGATACGCCGCCGCAAAGCGCTCGTAGGCCATCGCCTCATCCTTCGGCCTGGCGAGCGAGTCGTAGTCCACCGCAAGGCGCACCATCGCGTCCGCGCGTCCGGGCCACGTCGGATTTTCCTTGATCAGCGTCTCGAGCGCAGCAGCCGACTCTTCGCGCTTGCCGAGGTCCGCGAGCAGCTGCGTCTCGAGCGCCTGGTACTGCACGCGATACTTGTACGTGGGGTACGACGACACCAGCCGCTGCGACAGCTCGAAGGCCCGCTGCTTCGCCGCAGTCGACGCGTTCTTGTCGCCCTTCTTGAGCGCGACGCTGTCCGCGAGCACGTACGTCTCGATTGCGTTGCGCAGCGCGTCCGGCGCGCGCTCCGACGTCGGATTGCGATCCGCGAACGCCACATACACGGCCTCCGCCGCCTCGCGATAGTTCCCCGCCTTCACGAGCGAATCGCCGTACGTCACCGCGGCTGCGTTGCGCGTGAGATTGATCGTATCGGAGAGCGCCTTCTTCCCCGCCTTCATGGCGATCGTCTGCGCGTTCTCCCACTGCCCCTGCGCCTCGGTGTACAGCCCCTGCTTGTAGAGTGCATCACCGATCAGCTTCTGCGCCGTGGGCGTGTACGGATCGTTTGGATAGTTGTCCGCGTACGTCTTGAAGGTCGCGGCCATCACGTCCCACCGCTTCGCCTCGGATGCGCGCTTTCCCTTCTCGATGAGCGCATGGTGCGCGACGTCGGTGGCCGGGAATGCCGCGACATACTTGTCGACCACCGCGAACAGCGAGTCTTGCCCCGCGCGATCGTCCTTCGAGCGCACCACCGCCGAATCGAAGGCGACGATCGCGTTCTGCCCCGCCCGCTGCGAGAGTTTCGGATCGTTCGTGTACGAGTACGCGGCGCGCGAATACTCGGTGCCTGCCTTGAAGTACTCGCCCTCCGCAAACAGCGCCTCGCCGTAGAGCAGATCCACGGCTTGCGCGCTGTCGCTCTTCGGAAACTCGCTCATGTAGCGGCCATACAGATCAGCCGCTTCGGCGAACTTCGTCTTGTCCTTCTTGTCCTTCGCGTCCTGCGCGCGCGCGAGGCTGTACTGCGCGCTCTCGCGCAGTGCGTTCTCGCGCGCGACCTGTGCGCTGTCGTGGAGCGCGGGGTTCGCATTCCACCACACGGAATTCGGTGCGAAGCGATCGACGAGCTCGAGCCGCGCGCCCTGCGCCTTGTCCGGCTCGAGCACGCGGTTCTGATAAATGTCGACGATCGCGCGCTGCACGCCGAGCGCGCCCGAATCCGCCGGCGAATCGAGGAGCACGGCGCGATAGGCATCGACCGCGCGAACGAAGTCACCCTGATCGCGAAGCCCCGAGGCCACGCGTCGGAGCACAGGGAGCCTGAAGCTGTGGGTCGGATGCGCGCCGAAGTAGCGGCTCGCGGCTTCCGCGCCACCGGTCTGCGTGAGCGCAACCGCCATGTACTCGATCGCCTCGCCGCGCAGTCCGAGCCGCGCCTGCTGCTCCGGCGAGAGCTTGTCGTATTCGGCGACGAGGCGTCCAAACACCTCGACCGCCTGCTGGTACTCGGGCTGATTGGTCTGCGTCGCCTGATTGTAGTACGCCCAGCCGAGCTTGTAGAGCGAGAGAAAATAGATGTCGCCGTCGGGCGGCGCGATTTTCGTCGCGCTCTCGTACGCCTGCGCCGCCCGCACGAACATCGCCTTGCGAGGCTCGCCGCGCAGCTTGGCCGCGAGCTCGAAGTTCGCGTCGCCCAGGCGGAAGTAGCCCTCGGGGCGGAAATGCGACTGCTCTTTGGACGTGACGAGCTCGAACATCCGCGCCGCATCCGCATTGCGCTGCTCCGCGAAATACAGCGTGCCCAGCGTGTAGGCAGCGGCATCGACGCGCGGGAAGGCCGCGTACTTCGTGACCAACTCCTCGTAGCGCGTTATCGCTGGCGCGTAGTCAGGCCGGTCGGGCGCATCGCCACCCGCGCGCTGCGCCGCCGCGAAGTTGTCGTCGGCCCGGCGCACGAGCAGCTCGCCGAGCTGAAAGAGCGCGCCGGGACGCAGCGTGCTCGAGGGATACTTGGTGAGGAAGGCGGAGAGCTTCTCGATCGCGGCATCGCGCGCATCGTCGCTCGCCGCGGGGCGCGCGGACGCGACGAACTGCGGCGACGTCTGCGCGCGCGCCGACGCCGTGACGCCGAGCATCACGACGAGGAGCGGGGTGAGGTAGCGGAGCGAAGGCATCTCTATCGCCGCGGAGGTGTGGAAGCGCCGCCGGGCGCCGTGCTCGTTGGCGCCGACGAGGCACCGCCGGGGGCCGTTGCCGACGCATCCATTGCCTTGAAGAACGCCGCACTCGCGTTCGCGTAGTCGGCTGCCTCGCGGTCGTGCGAGAGCTGTGCCACGAGCCCCGTGGCACGCGCGCGAAGCTCCTGATCCACGAGCGCCACCAGCGCACCCTCTGCTGCCGCGCGCTGCGCCGCTGCACTCGCGAGCTCGCTGCGCATCGCGATCACCGCGTTCGACTCCTTCCCTCGCTGCACCGCCAGCTCATTCGCCACCAGCAGCGAGTCATCGCTCAGCACCCTGGCCGTCGTGTCGTGCAGCACGCGCGCGCGCACGATGCGCGCCACAAGTGAGTCGCGCAGCACGAATGCCGGATGGTGATCGAGCGCCGCCTCGAGCCCGCGCTCGACATCGTCCGCGATCGCGCTGTACACGCCTGCGGTCTGCTGCTCCATTGTCAGCGCATCGATTTCCGGCCCCTTCGCATTCGCGCCGAGCGACGCCTTCGTGCTGTCGAGCAGCCGAATGTTCTCGGCCGCGACCTGGCGCGTGGCGTTGATCTGCAGGCGCAGCGTGTTGCGCACCTTGTCGCGTGTGCTCGCGAGCACGCTCTTCATCGCCTCGAGCGAGTCCTGCGTCTGCGCAATCTGCTTCGCATTTTCGGCAAGGCCGCTGTCGCCCTCGACGATGAGCCGCTGGAGATTCTCGAGCGCCGCGATTTTCGTTTTCTGCGCATCGATCTGTTCCTGCAGCCGGTACGACGCGAGCGCGAGGCGAATATCCGACGCGAGCACGGCCTGCGTGCGATCCGCGTAGGCGCCCGGCGCCGGCGCATCCACGCGCGGTGCGAAAACGACGCGCGTCGGGAAGCCGGCGCCACCGGCCGAGTCCACGCGCTGCGCGATGCCGAGGTTGTACAGGATCTGAGGCGTCGCTGCGGCCGTCGCCGAATCCGACGTCCCCGCAAATACGCCCCCAATGCGCGCTTTCTCCGCGCCCGCATCGTCTGAAAGCGAGATCACTTTTCCGGGCGCGGCGTTCGCGATGAAGACACTTCCCGCCACGCGGGCACTCACGAGCGCGCGGCTCGCATCCGTCATCGCGTTTGCCGCGCGCGTCTGCAGTGCCGCAAGCTCGCCACTGATCGAATCGGCCACGCCCTGAAAATACTTCTCGGCCGAGTCGCTCTTGCCGCTCTCGAGCAGGATTTGCCCCGCCATGAGCCGAGCTTCGTCGCGCGCGGGAAGATACGGGTAGCGCGTCGCGAACTCGCGGAACGCCGCCGCCGCACCCGCCGCGTTGCCGCCGCGATAGAGCGCCCACGCCTTCGTGAGCAGCGCCTGCGCGCCCGCCCCACTCGTCGCCGGCACGCCGTCGGCGAGCGACGCCGCGGCCGCGTACTGTCCCACGCCGAGCGCCGTCTGCGCCGCGCTCAGACGAACCTGCTCCGCAAATGCGCCGCTGCTCGCCTCGCTCAGCGCCTGCAGGCGCGTGAGGGCGTCCGCGCCCTTCGAGCTGTCGCCGGCGACCGACGCGAGCGCGTCCATGTACTGCGCGTACAACGCGAACTGTCCGCCGGCGGCCTGCGCCTGCGCGAACGCCGCGTGCGCCGCGACAAAGTCCTTGCTCTGCACCGCCGCGAGACCAGCGACGAGCGAGATCAGTCCACGATCGCCGGTGCTCTTTCCGCCAGCCAGCGTGCGCACGCGCGCGTAGTCGCCGCGCGTGTACGCGTCGAGCATGCGCTGCGCAGCGATCACACCCGCGTAGCGTCCGTTCGGCGCCGCCGAGTCGAGAGAGGCAGCGGTCTTGCGGAACGACTCGCGCATGCCGAGGCGATAGTACGACTCCGCGAGCAGGAACAGCAGATCTTCCTGCGTGCGCATGCCGGGCGCGATCACGCCCGAGGTCGCGATGTTGGAGCCGCGGAGCCATTCGAGGCGATCGAGGGCGCTGAGCGGATGATCCATCGTGATGTCGTACAGCGCCATGCGCAGCTCGACGTCGAGCCCGCGTGCCTGATCGGACGCCGGCTGGATGATCAGCGGCGCCGAAGCCGTGACCGTGGTCGGCGTGGTCGTCGATCCCCTCGTCACCGGCACCGTGACCGTTGCCGGCTTCGCGGATGTGTCCACCGGCTGCTGCGCCGAGAGCGACGACACCAGAATCGCCGCGGCGATGGCCGGCAGCGCGCGCATCATCTTCACGAAAGTCAGAACGGCGTTGTCCCGCGGCTCGTCCACGTCGTGGGGACGAGCTGCCCATTGCGAACGGTGAACTGCACGTACGTCACCGTCTCGGTGAGCGTATTCACGTTGAGCCCCTGCGTCACCGACTTTCCGCCCAGCATCAAGGTGAGCTCCACCGTGTGCGTGCTTGGGAGCACCTCGGAGCGATACAGCGGATCGACGGCGCCCGTTTGGAGCGCCTGCGCGGCGACCTGCGAATACGTACGCGAGGTGGCGACGACGTTGTCGATCTGCAGCGTTGCGTTGCCGAGTGCGTCGGGGCCCGCGGAGTCGGCGCGCAGCGTCACCACCAGCACCGCCCCCGCACGGCGCCGCACTGCGTCGCCGAGCGCGCGCATGCGATCGCGCTGCGCGACCATGTTGTCCTGCGCGTTCGCCAGCACGGCATCGAGCTGGAGCAGCGCCGTCTCTTCCTTGCTCACCAGCAGCTGCTGCGTGCGCTTCTCCATCGTCGCGGCAAGCACGCTCTCGATGCGGGCCTCGAGGCGCACCCGCTGACTTCGAAGATCGCTCAGCTTGTCCTGCGTGTCCTGCAACTCCTTCACGAGCGCACCGCGCCGCCCTTCGTACGCCTGCTGCTGGGCCGCGCTGTCCGCCTTGATCGAATCGGTCTGCTGCGCCTTCACGACTGCCGGGAGTAGAATCCCGACCGTCATCACCAGCAGGTGGTAGCGTGCTCGCTTTGCTCGCATCAGGATGGTCTCGGTCGTGGGCTTATTGCGGCGTCGTGCTTGGCGGAGCGTCCTGCTCGAGTCGGTGGAGTCGCTCCTCCAGTCGCTGCAGCGCCTCTCTCTCTGAACGTAGCTCCTGTTCCGCCTGCGCGCGCCGTTGTTCGAGCTCGAGCAGGTTCTGCGCCTGATACCGGTTGATTTCCAGCTCGAGCGACGAGATGCGCGCCTGACGCGCGGCGATCTCGCCGTTGAGCAGCTGCCGCTCGCGCTCGAGCTGCGCCACGCGGCGGTCGAGCGAGTGTCCGCGCAGCAGCGCCATCACGTTGTTCTGCCAGCCGAGCGTGAAGGAGAACTTGCTGTAGCCGAACTCCTTTGCCGCTGCGGAGGTCGTGTCGGCGCGCGTTGCGCCGAGCTCCGTCCAGTACGCGCCCGCGCGCAGCCCGTGCCACTCGTAGGACGCGCCGAGGTTGTAGTCCCACGAGTTGTTCTCGGCCATGAACGAAAGCGTGCTGCTCTTCGTGGGATAGAGGTCGACTTTCACGCCGCCGAACGCGCCGTTCCACGGGTTCGCTGCATACGCCGAGCCGAGGCCGCCGTCATTCTTGAACAGCCCGTTGCCATAGCCGAAGGTGAAGCTCAGCGTCGTCTTTCCCCATCCCGGATTGAGCTCGTTCAGCGCGAACGACTTCGTTGCCACGCCGTAGACCGTGTTCCCCGTATTGAAGTTCTGGTGCAGCGAGTCCGCCAGGTGCTGCTTGCCGGGATCCGCCTGCGAGCCGGGGAAGAGATTGTAGCCGATCGTGAAGCGATCGATGTGATCGTACGGTCCGATGTTGCGCATTCCAACGGCGACGCTCGGAATCCACCGCATGGCCCCCGACTTCACACGGAAGTTCTCTTCGTTGAGGAGGAGCCCCTGCGCGAACAATCCCCACTCGGGATTGTCCGAGTAAATCGAAATCCCCGTTTCGAGGCGGCCGAAAAAGGAGAAGGACAGCGCGCCATTCGTGTTGAGACCGTTCAACACGGAAAGGCCCGGCGAGGCCTTCGCACCGTGAAAGGTCTTTCCCGAGAAGTTGACGCTGAAGTCGCCGGTCACCGGCGAGACCCACGCCACGGGAATGTCGATCAACCCGGCGCCCCAGTATGTCGTTTGGGGATAGGTCTGCTGAGCGTTCGCGATTCGAGGAAGCGCGACGGCTGCCGAGGTGACGAGCAGCGCAATGCGCACGGATCGGGGGACGGAGAAAATCATTGTTGACCTGGGTCTCGAATTAGCGCGGGGGCGTGGTCGTGCTTGGCGGAGGCGTGGTCGGTGGTGGTGGCGACCCGCCCTGCAGCTGATTCAGACGATCCTCGGCGCGCTTGATGGCTGCCTGCTCTTCCTGGATCTGCGCGTCGAGCTGTTCGCGGCGCTTGGCGACTTCGGCGAGCTCGCCACCCTGCGCCTTCTGCAGCGAGGCCTGGAGCTCTTCGATTTTGTGCTGGCGCTGCGAGATCTGCGCGCGCAGACGGAGCTGCTCCTGCTCGAGCTCTCCGATGCGTGCGCGCAGAAGGGTGCCATGCGCGATGTCGTGGAGATTGCCGCTGTAGCCCAGCGAGAGATTGAACTTCGCGTAGTTGTAGACGGTGTAGAGCGAGCCCTTGCTCGGATCCTTGCTGCCCTCTTCGAGCTCGGTGCCGTACACCCCGAGCGAGAGTCCGCGCCAGTTGCCCACGACGCCTGCGTTCCAATCAAAGCCGTTGTTCTCGGCGAGCACCGTCAGCGTGCTGTTCTCGGAGGTGCGCAGTGCGTATCGCGCGCCGAGGAAGAGGCCTTTGACGATCGTGCCCTTGTCGTTGTAGTTCCTGCCAAGATCGCCATCCTCGTAGAACAGGCCGCTGCCGTAGCCGAGGCTGAAGCTCGCTGCGCCGTTCGTACCGGCCTTCACATCCTTGGTGGCGACGGCGTAGACGGTCGGCGTGGTGTGAAAGTGCTTCGCGTAGGGCGGGACGGTGTCGGTAATGCCGCCGGTGGGCGACACGTAGACATCATTGCCGACGAGAAAGCGATCCTCGTGCGTGTCCGGACCGAGATTTCTGAAGCCGACGGCGATCGCGGGCCACGCCTTGTCCGGCTGCTGCTTCAGCAGGAGCGCCTGGCCGAAGAAGCCGTAGTTGGGATTCTGACTGTAGACGGACAATCCGATCGAGAAGCGCTGCATCCAGTGCGTGTCGATCGAGAGATTCGTATTGAGCTTGTCGGCGAAGTTGATCGTGCAGACTGTGCCGCAATAGTTCACGATCTTCCCCGAGGCGGTCGCCCAGATATCGCCGGAGTTGGGGGAGATCCAGGCGACGGGGATGTCGATCAGCCCGGTGCCGAAGTCGAGCGTGGCGGGGTACAGGATCGCGTCGGCCGGAGCGGTCGGCGAGGAGTAGGACGCAGTGTCCTGCGCCGCGAGAGCGGGTGCGCTCGCGAGCGCACCGAGCAGTGCGCTGGATACGAGAGCGATCTTCCACCGCGTCGTGCGCATAAACCTCCGAACATGAAAATGGATACTTGCTGCGTACTCGCGCAGTATCACGAAACGCGACGAAAGTGACACTTCAGCAGGTGCATCCATAGACGCACGTACCACTTAAGACGTTACAGCAGCAGCAAACAGGCGAGGCCTGGGACGTAATATTACACCTGCAGGTGTGCAAACTGTATCACCAGATGAACATGGTGCGAAAGAGGCAGGCGGGGCCTCGCGGCGCCTACGCGTAAAGACGCCTTGACGGCGCAAGGGACGCGGGCGTGATTATCGGAATACGCATGCGTCGCGGCTCAAGGGAGAATTATGCTGAGACACTGGTTGGTGTTGATGGCGATCATGGTAATTCCGAGTGCCTGCGCGAGACCGAAAGCTCATGACGAGCTGAATCTCAACGCAACGTCTACGCTGTACGTCGTCAACCATCACTGGAGCGACGTCGTTGTGTACGCCATTCGAGATGGGCAACGGATGCGCGTTGGGACCGTCACGGCGGCGGCCGAAGAGAACTTCGAGCTGAACCCGTCGCTCACGCGGAGTAGCGGGACGCTTCAACTGCAGGCCCACGCAGTAGGATCATCGGGCGCGATCAGCAGCGAAGCGATCAACGTGCGTCCTGGCGGAATGCAGATTACATGGACGCTGGAGAACAACCTGTCTCGAGCCACGCTGGCGGTCTACTAGGCCTCTGACTCGGCGGTCGGCTCACTTCGGTCCGACTCCGCCGTCGGAGCCGCGACCACCGCCATTCCCGCCCACCACGCCGGAAAGGCGTATTGACGCGAGCGCTGCGATGATTGCGCCTCCCAGAAGAAGGGACCTGGGTTTGTTGATCTTACGCTGCTGCACGGTAGCGAGCGCATAGCGCGGGATAGAAATCGACTCTCCCTTCCAATACTGCTCCTGCCCCGACCGCATTGCGACCGACGCCACGCTCAATGCGACATTGCTGTCGGTGGAACTGATGAGTTTGCCATCGACTCGCTGCACGCCAGGTCCCAGATACCGCGCGAGGGTGTCGGCGCCCGCGTCCGTCAAGATGGCGCGCATCTTGGTGCCGGGCGGAACCCGATTGAGCTCGACGGGCACGGATTCGTAGCAGCCGCACAGAACGCACAGGATCGGAACGAGGTACCTGGGGCGCATGACTTCCTCAAGCGGAGGGAACCAGAATATACGCGGTTGGTGCGCGATGCAGTCAAGTGAGTTTGCAAACAAGAAACCCGGTGTGCGACCTCGCACACCGGGTTTCCTGCTTGTTTCAATCAACCTGCGGAAATCTTGATGCCGATCTTACGGCGCGCAGGAATTCGGGTCATTCCAGTTGCGAGCCGGCTGCTGACTCGGAAGCGGAATGTTCGGATTCGTCTGGCGCTCAGCGAGCGGATACAGCAGGCGACCGGGAATAACTCCACCAGTGGTGTTATTGACCGGCGAGAGCGCCGGAATACACGTGCGCTTGTAGTCGTTCCACGTTTCGATGTTCTGGAACAGAACGATGTACTTCTCCGTCATGATCGCATCGAGCGTAGCCGATCCGACCGGAGCAAGCGTGAACGAGCTGTGCCACGGGGTCGAACCGCCCCACGCCGCGCGCTCCTGGTTGAGCGTAATGAGTGCGCCGGCCGCATCGCCGGTCTGGAGCTGTGCCTCAGCCTTGATCAACAGATTTTCATTGTACGTCACGAACGGCTGAGGATAAATCGGATTTTCACGGACTGCGCTGAAGTCTCCCGTGTCACCGTTACCCGGATCGTAGTAATCGCTGAACCGAGGATCGGACGCGGCCGACATCAGCGAACCTAGGAACGAAGGAAGCGCCACGAGATCGCCGCTTCGTCCAGTCGGACCGTTCGCGTCGACGAACTGCCACCAGGGATTGCTCTCGAGCGCTTGACTGCCGGAGAAGTTCCCGATGTAATCGCCATCGTTGTCGCTAATTCCGAGATTGGCTTCGGCAAGAGCAGACGCATACGCGGGAGTTCCAAGGGCTTCCGCCGTGTGCAGGTAGAAGCGCGCCTTGAGCGTATGTGCGAGCGCGATCCACATGTCTGGATCACCCCCGTACACGAGATCGTACGATCCGGGGCCTACGCCCGCGCCAGTCTGCAGGTCGGCGATGCCTTCCGACAGAAGGTTCTGGACGTCGTTATACACCGTCTGCTGCGGATCCAGCACCGGCGTCTTGTAGACTGAGAACGAATCGGCCTGCGAATACGGAATATCGCCCCAGATGTCCGCATCGGTACCGATCATCCACGCTTCAGTGATCTTGCTGATCCCCAGAAAGATGCTGTCGCCAAAGATCACCGACATGGAATCGATCTTTCTGAGATCGAGCATACCACCGCCCTGATAGGCACGCGCGAATTCCGCGTCGAAGCTGCCTTCGGTCACGCCAGAATAGTCGTACTCATCTTTCATCTGGCGAGCTACACCGATGGTCTGTTGCATCCAAAGGCTGGTCAGACGCGCGAGATCGCCGGACTGCATCTGCCAGAGATTGGATTGCACCGACCCGAAAAACTGACTGGGCGATGCCGACAACGGGTTGTTGGGATCCTTGGTGAGATCCCCGCCCTTCAAAAAGTTATTGCATCCGGCCGCGACGACTGCCAGCACCGCCGCGCAGATGGCTCCCCTGAAATGCTTTTTCACCGTGGGATTCTCCTTCGCTTAGCGGTTCAGACCGACCGACACAACGATCGACCGGGTCTGCGGATTGTTGAAGTAATCGATGCCCTGCGTCTGGAACTGCGCGCCCGTGAGGTTCGTCTCGGGATCGATACCCTTGTATTTCGTCCACGTCGCCAGATTGCGACCAGCCAGGCGAAGGTCGATGGACGTGAGGCCGATGAGATTCGGGACCCACTTACCATCGAACGTATACGCAACCGAGATCTCACGGATCTTGGTGTACGTACCGTCTTCCATGAACTGGGAGCTCACTGGACCGAAGCCCGAGCCCAGCCCCTGGAACCAATCCTGATCGATCACGACCGGCGTGCCAGCGCCCGGGCCAACGACGGGACCGGACAGGTACGGATAGTCCTTTCCAAACGTGAACGACTGGCCACGAATATCCGTGTCCTTGTGCGTACCGAAGTTGTAGAGCGCGCCGCGTGTACCGTTCCACACATCGCCGCCCTGCTTGTGATCGATGAGCGCCGAGAACTGGAACTTGCGAACACGGAAGCCCGTGCGGATCGAGCCCAGCCAATGCGGATCGGGATCCGCGATCACGCGATCCGTCGGATCGACGACCGGGAACCCGTCGGCGCCGATGTACAGCGCATTCTTTGGAGCGCCCTTGCAGACATCAGCATCGATGCTGTCCGCGCCGACGATCAGGCCACGGTTGCAACGCACGAAATCGTTGCCTCGCAGTCCGATGTCACTGCCGAGCGTTGCCGCACCAACAGCGCCGGCGAAAGTACCACCCGCCTGCGCGGTGTTCGCCACGAAGGTCGCTCCATTCAGGAAGAGCACTTCAGTGTTGTTTCTCGACCAATTCACGCCGATGTCCCACGAGAAATTCGGCTGCGTGATCGGACGAATATTGAGCGCCATCTCGTAACCGGTGTTGCGGAGCTTGCCGCCGTTCTGGAGCTGCGTGCTGTAGCCCGAGGTGAGCGGAATCGGCACCGGCAGGATCACGTCGATTGAATTCGAGCGATAGTAGGTCAACGCCAGGTCGACTTTCTGATCGAGGAATCCGAAGTCTGCGCCACCCTCGAACTCCTTTTCACGCTCCGGCATGATGTTCGTGTTGCCGAGGGAGCCAGAGCCGGCAGAGAGGGCGCCGAACGCGGAGTTCGAGTACAGTCCGCCGTTGCCCTGCTGCGTTGCATTCAGACCATCACCGAAGCCGGTAAGGAACGCTCCTCCCGGTACGAGCACGGTGTTGGTGGAGTAAACGCTCGGCTCCTTGCCCGTCTCGCCGTACGACGCGCGAAGCTTGCCGTAGCTGAACAGCCCCTTCTGGTCGGTCTTGCCCAGTGCGTTCGTGAACGTCCACGACACGCCAGCCTTTGGATACCATGCGCGCGGATCGCTCTCACCGAAGGTGGAGAACCCGTCATTGCGCATAGCGGCGGTCAGGTAGAGCTGATTGAACAGATCTGCCGTCGCCTGTGCAAAATACGACTCCGAGTGGACGAGCGACTTGAACTCGGACGGAATCCAGGAGGTCGTGTTCTGCAGACTGAACGGAGTTGCCGCAACCAGCGACTGGCCGTTCACATCGGTCTCGCGGAATCGACGCGAGTTGAGGTTCTGGCCGAGGGTCAACGTTCCCGAGAACGACGGGGAGAACGTGTGGCTGGCCGTCGCCGTCAGGTTGTGATCGATCTGCAGATTGTTTCCATCGGTGCGGAAAATTTCGCCCTGCGGAAAGGTCGAGGACGACTGCGCAAGTGCATCGAGCAGCTGATTGTTGTAGTAGTCCGCGCCCAATGTGTAGTTGATCTTCAGCCAGTCGGTTGCGTCGTAGTTCAGGTTGACGCTTCCGATCGAGCGATTCGTCTCGCCCGTGTTCGGATCCTGGAAGATGACGAAGAACGGGTTGTCGTATCCACGGCCAGCGGTGTTGTCGAAGAGCACCGGCTGCGGATAGCGATACGACCGCTGCGTCAAGGTCGTGCTGTCGAGGTAATACGCGTTGTTGAAGGTCGGCGTCGTACGCATGGCGCCGAGCATCAACCCGGAGACGTTCGATCCCTTCTGAATGAAATTGCCGCGTCCATCGACGTAGGTGAAGTTGCCACCCACCGTGAGGCGATCGAACAGATGGTGCGTCGCCTTCAGACGAACGGTCTGCCGCTTGTACGCGGAATTGGGACCGATGATCACGCCGGCCTGATCCGTGTAGCCGGCGGACAGATAGAACACCGTCTTGTCGTTGCCGCCGGAAGCCGACAGCACGTTGTCGGACGTGTGGCCCGTGTCGAAGAGCTCATCGAAGTGATTGTAGACCGGCGTTCCCGCAGGAATGAGCGCGCCGTACGACGAGCTGGAGAGACGGCAGCCCGGCCCGCCGCACGTGGCGGTGACGCCACCTGAACCCTGCGCGTAGTCCGTCTGGAGCGGAATCTTCTTGTTGACGTTATCCCACGAATAGTTCGTGGCGAGATTGTAGTGCGTCCCGCCGGCATGGCCGCTCTTGGTCGTGATGAGCACCACGCCGTCGGCCGCGCGCGCGCCGTAGACGGCGGCGGCAGCTGCGCCCTTCAGAATCGTGACGTCTTCGATGTCGTTGGGGTTGATGTCTGCCGCACGATTCGGTGCGACGACGCCGCCCAGCTGACTCTCCGCCGACATGGTCGAATTGTCGATCGGAACGCCGTCCACGACGAACAGCGGCTGCGCGTCGCCGGAGAGCGACTTGATGCCGCGGATGCGAATGTACGACGACGAGCCCGGATCACCCGACTGGCCGGTGACCGCGACGCCCGGCGACTTGCCCGCCAGCGCCTGGACGACGTTCGACTCGTGCGACTTGGTGATGAGCGTCGAGTCTACGGTCGAAAGCGCCGTCGCGAGCTTGTCGGTGGTGCTGGTCAGACCGAGACCGGTAACCACGACTTCGCCGAGACGCAGCGGATTCGCCGCGAGCACGAAATCCTGCGTGAGATTTCCCTTGAGCACGATCGCGGCCGACTTCGCCTGATAGCCGATCAGTCGCGCGGTGATCGTCGCTGCCTGACCGTGCGCACGCGCCGACGGAACGACGAGCGTGTACCGCCCATCATCGCGCGTGAGCGTTCCGACACTGAGCCCTTCGATCGTGACGCTGGCCGAATTGAGGGGAGCCCCACCCTCAACGCTGGTCACGCGCCCCGTGATCGTAACGGCTTCCTGCGACGCGGCGATTGCCGGCAGCGCAAGTAGCGCGAACACGATGGCTATAACTGACCTAACAGAACTTCCCATGCTTCCTCCTTGCCACCTCTTCCAAAAGGTGTGTGGACGTCGATGGTTCTTGTCTGGTTGGCTGACGAGCGCGCGCGGATCGCGCGTCCGCCTGTACTGATGCCGCTTCGGCTCTGCCCTCCTCGTTGAGGTGCGACTGCATGCGGCGGCACGTGGCACATGCGGTGAGTTTCGGAGCTCGCTCCGGCATCACCAAATAGAAAAGGCCCCTCGAGAATGCTCGAGGTGGAACCTTTTCCGGTCGTCACCCTTATGGCCCGAACATAAAGTGCGGTACCGCACAGTGCAAGAATCCGGTAAAGTGTGACCGCACCTTGTCATGGCCCCCATGGCGCCCAACCCGGTGGCGGAGTAGGTGTGCCCAATCGTATGTTCCCGCATGCGCCACGCATCGCTCTCCCGATTCTGCGGCCTCCTGCTCGTCCCACTGGCCTTGGCTGGCTCGCCACTGTCGTTGGCGGCGCAATTGGTCGGCGACAGCGCCGCGACGGGCGCCGTCACGCACCCCCATCCCCGCTCGCTCGTGTTTGGGATAGCCGGGACGTTGCTCGGCGGGCTGCTCGCCTTCGGCTTCGGCAAGGGATCCGGCGGCGGGCGCGATGTCGGCACCATTGCCATTGGGGCGGCTGCCGGCGGCCTGGCAGGATTTTTCGTCGGCCGCCAGCTCGATGAGCGCCGGGCGATCGCCTTTCGAGGCACCCCGTCGCTGCGTATTCCGAACGTGGATGCCGACCTGGAAGGCGATCCCAGCGTGGTAACGCTTCGCGACAAGACGGCAGCAGTCGGCGGCAGCGCCGGTGTTCAGATGTTTACGTCCTTGGACGATCGCCTGATTCTCGTCTCGCGGCGCGCTGTCGGGCTGCATGGCGTGGATGCGATGGACATCGCTCCACGATCGGGGTGGCTCGCACTCGGTTCGCGTGCCGGGCTTTACCTGTATCCCCCCGTGAACGGACCAGGCCTTCTCGTGCGGCGGGCCAGCGTCAACGCGATCGCCGCCGCGGAAACGCGCGTCTTCGTAGGCATCGGTAACAGGGTCGAGAGCGTGCCGGTCCGTTCGGACTCGGTGCAGGAGTACCCGGGAGCGATGCTCGATGCGCCCATTCGGGACCTGCAGCTCGATGAGCCGCGCGCAATTCTCTGGGCCTCCACCGACCACTCTCTGGTCGCGCTTCGCATCGCGGGAGACAGCCTCGTGACGATCGGTTCCGTGCCCCTCGACGGCAGCGGGCTGCGCTTCACGATCGAGAAGGATCTCGCGGCGGTCGCCATGGGGGAAAAGGGCGTGGCGCTCTTCGATGTCACGGACCCCACGAAGCCCCAGCTCAAAACGGTCTGGACGGCGGCGCACTTCGCGTACGACGTTTCCATAGATGCGTCGCGCCTCTACGTGGCGGCTGGCCCGGAAGGAGTCTATCTCGTGGATGTGAGCGGCCAATCACCGCGTACGATCGGATTGGCGCGGTCCCTCGGATTCGCGTCCGCGATCGTTTCCGGCGACGGTCATACCTTTATTCTCGATCGGCGGACAAACACCCTCCGTCGCATCGTCTCCACTCATTAAAGAACCAGAGGAGCACGTGAAGCGCCGATATCTCGTGATCACCGCCGCCGCCGCCGCGTTCGCCGTCGTCCTCGCGTGCAGCAAGAACTCGAGCGCGAGCTCTGCCTCCGACGCCGCATTACCGGACAGCGTGTTGCTCAAGCGCGCGGACCACGCGCGCATCGAGGGAAGCGCGAGCGCGCCCGTGTGGGTGATCGAGGTGAGCGACTTTCAGTGCCCGTACTGCCGTCAATTCCACGACGAAAGCTACGGTGCGCTGAAGCGTGCATACGTCGACTCGGGGAAAGTGCGACTCGCGTACATCAACTTCCCGCTCACGATGCACCGCAACTCGTTCGCGGCGTCGGAGTCCGCGATGTGCGCGGCGGCGCAGAGCAAGTTCTGGGAGATGCACGACGCGCTCTTCGCCACGCAGCGGGCGTGGGAGAATCTGCCCTCGCCGCAGCAGATGTTCGACTCGCTCGCCGTCGCACAGGGCGTCGAGCTCTCCGCCTTTCAGAAGTGCGTGTCGGGACACCTCACGAAGCCGATGATCGAAGCGGACGTCGATCGCGCCACGAAGCAGGGCGTGGAGTCGACGCCGACGTTCATCATCGGCGGGATGATGGTGACGGGCGCGCAGCCGCTCGCGAACTTCCGTCGCGCGATCGACTCGGCGCTGGTGCTCGCCGCCGGGGCGAAGCACTGAGCGGGAGCGAAGCTTACTTCGCGCGTTCCCCTGAACGCGTTGTGGGGCTCACCGTCGCTCGTTCGCGACGATGAGCCCCACAATATTCGACCGAGCGGCGAGGACCACCGGTCAAGCTACTACCTTAGCCTTAACGGCTTCGAGCGATCCTCGCCGCCTGCTGGTCACTAGACAATGGATCACCTCCTCGTTGCAGGGTTCGACATCGGGCGGAAGACTTCACCCAACGCCGCGCTGCGCGAACGCGCGCGACGTTCGGCGGAAAGACTAATCATGGGTCAAATCGTGCGCAACGCCCCGTATGGGCGGCTGCGCTCGCTGTGCGTGATGGCTCCGCGCGCGTGAACTTTCTCCTCGGCAGTGCGTACGAAGGCGCGGTGCAGCTCGCACGCGCCGCGGCGCTTCTCGCTCCATCGAACGGCGGCAAGCTGTTCGCAACCTTTCGCGCGCGCCGCGGCATCCGCGAGCGCTACGAGCGGTGGCATCGTGAGTCGCGCGCGCGCAGCCGGCCGCTGGTGTGGATGCACGCGTCGTCGGTGGGCGAGGGGCTGCAGGCGCGTCCCGTGCTCGCGTTGCTGCGCGCCGGACATCCGGAACTGCAGCTCGCCTACACCTTCTTCTCGCCGAGCGCCGAAGGGTTCGCGCGTTCGCTCGACGTGGACTTCACGGAGTATCTCCCCTTCGACTCGCGCGGCGACGCGCGCGTGGTGCTCGACGCTCTCGCGCCGCGCGTGCTCGCGTTCGCGAAGCTCGATGTCTGGCCGAGGCTCGTGGCCGAGGCGAGCGCGCGCGGCGCGCGCACAGCCCTGCTCAGTGCGACGCTCGCCGAGCGATCGGGACGACGCTCGCGCATCGCGGGCGCGTTCACGCGCGGCGCCTACGCCACCTTCGATGCGGTCGGCGCCGTCGACGAGACGGACGCGAACCGGCTCGTGCAGCTCGGCGTGCGCGAGCGGGCGATCACCGTTACGGGCGACACGCGCTACGATCAGGTGTGGGCGCGCGCGCAGCCCAACACCGCGCGAGACGCGTTCCTCGCGCCGCTGCGCAGCGAGCGCCCGACGTTGGTCGCCGGATCGACGTGGCACACCGACGAGCGGCAGCTGCTCCCTGCGTGGCTGACCGTGCGCAAGGAGATCCCCGACGCGCGCCTGATCATCGCACCGCACGAGCCGACGCACCTGCATGTCGCCTACATCGAGAAGTGGGCCGCCGAGCACAAGCTCTCGGTCACGCGTGTGAGCGCACTGCCGCACGCAGCGGATGCGGATGTGATTCTCGTGGATGGCGTCGGACAGCTCGGCGATCTCTACGCGTTGGCCGACGTCGCGTTCGTGGGCGGGGGCTTCCACGGCGCGGGGCTGCACTCGGTGCTCGAACCGGCGGCGTACGGCGTGCCGGTGCTCTTCGGTCCGCGCCACGAGAACAGCCGCGACGCGGCGGCCATCATCGCTGGGGATGCGGGCGGCGCGGTCAGCGATGGATCGGCGATCGTGGCGAGACTCGAGGCATTGCTCACGCGCCCGGACACGCGCGAGGCGGAGGGGGATCGGGCGCGCGCGATAGTGAGGAGCGGGTTGGGTGCGTCGGAGCGATCAGTCGCGCTGGTGGAGGGGCTGTTGGGCGCGTAGTGGAGTAGGCAACTGCGAACTGCTCACTGCGTGCACGAATCAACCCAATTAAAAAACAATCGAACCGTGTACGGGCGAGATTCTTTCCCCCGGCCAGGTTCGATTCGTGCTTTTCATTGGTATGATTCGTGTCCAGCAGTTGCAGGGACGAGTCGCGACTCGCTCGGCAATGGAAGTGATGGGCGACGCAGCGAAGGGTGAACTGCGAACTACGAGCACGAAAAAGACAAAAAAAGGCCGGAATCGAATCATGTAGGAACTTGCGTCATCTCGGCGGGCAGATGCTCGAGCAAAGTTCACAGTATTTGTTCAATGAGCACCGGCACCAGGTCGCCACTAGATTCGATTCCGGCCTTTTTATGCCTTTTTCGTGCTCGTAGTTGGCAGTTTGTCCTTGCCGAATGCAGGCAAAACTGCGAGCATGAAAAAGAAATAAAGGGCCGGATTCGAACCTTGTACGGGCGAGTTTCTCTCACCGCGCAAGGTTCGATTCGTCTTTATTGGTTTGATTCATCCACGCAGTGGGCAGGTACTACTCGCTCGCGCGCCCGCCCGCCCCTAATCCCCCGCCGCGTGTGCCCCCGCATGCACGCTCGCTCGCGCGGGATGATGCAGCAGAAATCCCTGCACCAGCGGCACTCCGAGGCGCTTCACCGTCTCGAGCTCCTCGACTCGCTCTATTCCCTCGGCGATCACCATCGCGCCCTGCTCCTCCGCGAAGCCCACCATCGTCTCGACGAGATTCTGCTTGATGAAGTTCGTGTCGATCGAGTTGATGAGGGAGATATCGAGCTTGATGAAGTCCGGCTCGAGGTTCGCGATCGAGCCGAGCCCCGCATAGCCGCTGCCGGCATCGTCCACGGCGAAGCGGAAGCCGCGCTCGCGGAAGGAGCGCAGCCGCTCACGAAATTTCGGATAGTCCTTGATCGCGGTGCGCTCGGTGATCTCGAGCACGATGCGCCGCGGATCGATCGAGTCCAGCACGCCAAAGCCCGGGTCCGCGAAATCGTGCGGGTCGACGTTCACGAATAGAAGCTGGTCGTCGCGCAGCAGCTCCTTCGCACCGGACAACGCACGCGCGCGACAGAGGCGGCTCAGCTCCCACACGAGGTCCGCCTCGGCCGCGACCTCGAACATCACCTCGGGGCTGCGCAGGGTGCGCGGCACTCCGCGCGCGAGCGCCTCGTAGCCGAAGATCTCGCCCGACTCGGCGAGCACGATTGGATGGAAGTCGACGTAGACCGCGCCATCGTGGAGCACGCCCTTGAGCGCGGCGGTGCGACGCACGCGCTCGCGCTGCTCGACGCTGCGCGCGGCGTTCGCAGCCTCGCGCACGCCGCGATAGATCAGCCGCTCGAAGCGAATCTTCGGCGTGTAATAGACGTGCGACGAGCCGATGTAGATGTCGAAGAGCGAGGACACATCCTCGCCATGCTCGTCCTCGAGCCGGTTGCCGACGAACTGTTGCAGCTGTCGTCCCGTCTCGGTGATCTGCGCGTCCGTGGGGACGGGCTTCCCCTTGTCGGGGATCTGCAGAAAGATGAAGTCGTCATCGTTCGCGAAGCCGACCATCATCCGCGTGGTGCCAAGCGATTGCGTCGACAGGAACTCACGCACGGCAGCGGCGGTGGTCTCGAGCACCTGGTCGAGCTTCTCCCACCCGTAGATCTCCTCGATCTTCGAATAGCGCACAAAGTTGAGGTAGTAGACGATCACCTCGCCGCGATCCTTGATCAGCCCGCGCGTGCGCTCGAGCACCACCGGAAGCGTCGGCATCCCGGTGAGCGGATCGTAAAGCATCTCCTCGTACTCGACGCGCTCGATGCGATGCGCGAACACGCTGCCCTGCCCCGCCACGCGCGAGATCGCCGAGCGAATGCGCCACGAGATCTCCACGGGGGTCGCGGGCGCGAGATACCAGTCGTCGACGCGGAACTCGATGGCGCGGCGGTAGGCGACGTCATTCTCGCCCGCGAGCACCACCGGAATTCGCCGCGTGCCCGCGTGCTCAACGATCGCGCGCAGCAGCGATGGATCGTCGGTGGAAACGACGATCACGCGCGCGGAAGCGTGCGCATCGATCGCAGCGGGAAGCTCGGAGGCCGGGTGCACGCGCACGACATCGAGCTGAAGCACTTCTGCCGCTTCAGCGAGAGCCCCGTCGGCGCTATCGGAGAGTAGAAATGCGCGCGGGGCGGGCGTCATGCGTGCGGTGTGACGAGGGCGAGATTTCGCCGGACTCGCAGCTCGAGATCGACGAGGTCGATCGGCTTGGTGATGTAGTCGTCGGCGCCCGTCTGGAGTGCGGACTGTTTGTCGTTCCACTCCGAGAGCGCCGTGAGCATGACGATGCGCACGTTGCGGCCATGCTCCGGATGCTGGCGCATCAGGCGGCACACCTCCCATCCGCTGCGACCAGGCATCAACACGTCGAGGAGCACGAGCGACGGGCGGGCGGAATCGAAGAGCACCATCGCCTCGTCGCCATCGTGCGCGACGAGGACGGGAAAGCCGCGAGCCTCGAGGAGGGAGCGCACAATCTCCGCGTTATCGTCGTTGTCGTCGACGATGAGGATGGTTTGCGCGGAGGGACTTTCCATGTGCGCTCCTTACCCAAGCAATGGTGCACGGCCGCGGCATGCGCGCCGTGCACCCTGCAACCTAGCTTAGCGTCGCGGTGCCATGTTCGGGCGAACCGTGAGTCCGATGCCAAACGACGTCTGGCTCTCGAAGGCACTCACTCCACCGATCGTCAGGGCGGCGCGAATGCCGATCGTCCGCGTCACATCGAGCGCTGCGCCGAGGTCGAAATTCAGCTTGAGATCCGTGCCGATGTTGCCGCACTGACTCGCGCACACGTCCACCGACAGGCGCGGCGATACGAACGGCGTCAGCGCGAGCCCGCCGTTGAGCGGGAAGCGATGGCCAACGACGAGGCCGACCGGGATGCGAACGAAGCTCTGGTCGCCAAACGCGCCATAGAGCCCTCCGGTGAGCATCATGTCGATCGGCGTTTCCTTCGTCGAGCGCATGAGCGTGTAGCCGAGTCCCGCGCCGGCGAGAAACATCGTGTTGTCGGTAGGCGTCGCGACGCCGACGTCGAAGTTCACCATCACGTCCGGCGCGAGCCCTTCGCGCCACTGCGCCACGGCGCTCGTGCCGTAGTCACCGCCGCCAGCCACGAGGAACGTGAAGTCGCGCGACGAGACTTCCGGAATCTGCAGCGTGGGGTAGTGCCACGCCTGCGCCGACGCCGTGCTCGCACCGAATGCCACCGCGGCGCAGGCGATCGTGAACGACTTGGCGAACAAGGAACGTGTGTGCATTGATCTCCCTCGATTGCTTTGAGTGATAATTTCTATGGAATTGAATCAGGTGCTGCCCTGGCACGCGGCACTCGGGCCCTCTCCGTTCCAGGCTTGTGCAGCGCGTACGAAACGCCGAGCCCGAAGATTCCGCCGGTCGCGCCAGTTTCCCCCTCGCCCGCCTTCTGCCCCATCTCGTATCCGACGGTGACGCCCACCTGCGGAAGCACCGCCGCGTCGACTCCGATCGACACGCGAAACAATCCGTTCGTCGTCGTCTGCTGGTTCTCGCGGATGCGTGCCCAAGTATAGAATGGTGAAACATAGACAGAAATGCCACGCCCGTTCGTGCCCAGCGCGCGACGATACGCGCCCGTGATGCCGAGAGGAATTTGCCAATCCGTGACACCATCGATCGTGGCGCCACCCATGCCAACGAACGGTGCTACGCCGAATGGCGAATTCCGATTGAGCACTGGTACCATCAGGCGCGCACCATACGTCGCCGTGCCCGAGCCGATCTTCGGATCGAGATACGCGACGCCGCCGGAGAGCTGAAACTTCGCGCTCATCGGCGACCACGCCACCGCGCCGCCGTACGCCTTCACATCACTACCCGCGCCGAAGTCCAGCCCAAGCGTGAAGCCGCGAGTCGTGAACGCGTTCTGCAGCACCGGCGCGCCGAGCATCTGCGCGCGCGCCGAACTCGCGGACGTGAGTGCGATGACTCCGACGACCGCGAACATCGTGTTGCGCATCACAGAAGCCGAACGCTCGAGGTGCACGTGAGCCCTCCAAAAAAAACGCGGGCCCAACAGTTCAGGCCCGCGTCCCTCTAGTGCAATGTACGTGCGCGGCTAGACGGCCTTGGCCTGTTCTGTGACCACGCGCACCTGATCGTCCACCACCTGCAGAAAGCCGCCCGCGACGGAAAAGCGTTGATTCCCGGCTCCTCCTTCAACGCGGAGCGTGCCCGTGCCGAGCGCCGTGATCATTGGCGCGTGGCCCGTGAGAATGCCAAGCTCGCCATCGAAGGCGGGCGCGACCACGGAGGCCGCGTCCCCTTCGTACAGCACCTTCTCAGGCGAGATGACGGAGACTTTCAGCACGATGCTCAGCTCTTCAGAGTCTTGGCCTTCTCGACGGCTTCGTCGATCGAGCCAACCATGTAGAACGCCTGCTCGGGAAGCTCATCGAACTCGCCGGCGACGAGGCGCTCGAACGACGCGACCGTATCCTCGAGCTTCACGTACTTGCCCTCGATGCCGGTGAACTGCTGCGCGACGGCGAACGGCTGAGACAGGAAGCGCTGCACACGACGCGCGCGGCCGACGATGCGCTTGTCGTCTTCGCCCAGCTCGTCCATGCCGAGAATCGCGATGATGTCCTGCAGCTCCTTGTAGCGCTGCAGAATGCGCTGCACGCCCGACGCCGCGGCGTAGTGCCGGTCGCCGACGTACTGCGCGGCGAGAATGCGCGAGCCCGAGTTGAGCGGATCGACGGCAGGGTAGATGCCGATTTCCGTGAGCGCGCGATTGAGCACGACCGTCGCGTCCAGGTGCGCGAACGCAGCGGCCGGCGCGGGATCGGTGATGTCGTCGGCGGGGACGTAGATCGCCTGCACCGACGTGATCGAGCCGTTCTTCGTCGACGTGATGCGCTCCTGCAGATCGCCCATCTCCGTCGCCAGCGTGGGCTGGTAACCCACGGCGCTCGGCATGCGGCCGAGCAGTGCGGACACTTCGGAGCCGGCCTGCGTGAAGCGGAAGATGTTGTCGATGAAGAGCAGCACGTCCTGGTTCTCGACGTCGCGGAAGTACTCGGCGATCGTCAGCCCCGAGAGACCGACGCGCAGTCGCGCGCCCGGCGGCTCGTTCATCTGACCGTACACGAGTGCGACGGAATCGAGAATCTCGGCTTCCTTGAACTCGAGATAGAGATCGTTTCCCTCGCGCGTGCGCTCGCCCACGCCGCAGAACACCGACCGACCGCCGTGCCCCTTCTGCACGTTGTTGATCAGCTCCTGAATGATGACCGTCTTGCCGACGCCGGCGCCGCCGAAGAGACCGATCTTTCCACCCTTCACGAACGGGGCGATGAGATCGATGACCTTGATCCCCGTCTCGAAGATCTCGGTCTTGGGCTCGAGGTCGACGAAGTCGGGGCTCGCACGGTGGATCGGCCAACGCAGCGCGTCTTTCGGAATCGCCGGACCATTGTCGACGGGTTCGCCGAGCACGTTCAGGATTCGGCCGAGTGCCGGCGCGCCCACGGGAACGGTGATCGGTGAGCCGGTGTCGGTCACGCGCATGCCGCGCTCGACGCCGTCGGTGGTCGACATCGCGACCGCGCGCACCTGGTTGCGGCCGATGTGCTGCTGCACTTCGGCAGCGAGCTTCACCTGCGTGCCGCCCTCGGCCAGCTGGTCGATCGTGATCTCGTTGAAGATCTCCGGGAGGTTCTCGCTCTCGAACTCGACGTCGAGCACGGGACCGATGACCTGCACGACCTTTCCGATATTGTGGTCAGCCATGATTGGTTTCCAAAAGGTCAGACCGAAGCACGCGCTTCGGCGTTTCCAGCGTGTTGCGGTGCATCAGCCACTCAGTGCTTCGGCGCCGCCGACGATCTCGGCGATTTCCTGCGTGATCTGCGCCTGGCGCGCGCGGTTGTACGTGCGGCGCAGGACGTTGAGGATCTCGCCGGCGTTGTCCGTCGCCGCCTTCATTGCCGTACGCCGCGCGCCCTGCTCGCCGGCCACCGTCTCGACGAGCGCGCGATAGATCGCGTTGCGCACGTAAAGCGGCAGGAGCTCGCTGAGTATCACTTCGGCGTTCGGGAAGAGCAAATAGTCGCGCGCCGGTCCCTTGCGAGCGGGCGGCGTCACCGGCAGCACGCGCTCGGCGACGGGCGGCGTGGAGAGCGGTGAGTTGTACTTCGCGTACACCACGTACACCGCGTCGAGCTTGCGATCGATGAAGTCCTTCATCATCGCATCGACGAGCTGCGATCCGTGCTCCGCGGTGGGCTTGTCGCCGATGTCGGCGCGCGAGCTCGCGATCCGCGCGCCGATGTAGCGGAAGAAGCCCGTGCCCTTGCGGCCGACGATGTGCAGTTCGCTCTCGACCCCCGCCGCGGCGAGCTTCGCGAGCAGTCCGCGCGCCTCGCGAATCAAGTTCGCGTTGAAGGCGCCGGCGAGCCCCTGATTCGATGTGATCAGCAGGACCGCCGCGCGACTGCCGCGCTTCGGCATCCCGCTCGCATCCACATCGGGCTGGCGCAGGAGCGGAAACCGCTCGGCCAGCTCGGGCGAGTAGAGATCCGCGATCACCGCCTCGAGCGCGCGCGCGTACGGGCGCGCCGCGACGACGCGATCCTGTGCGCGCTTGAGCTTCGACGTGGCGACCATCTCCATGGAGCGCGTGATCTTGCGCGTCCCTTCGATGGACTTGATGCGTCCCTTGAGCTCGCGTCCCTGCGCCATGAGTCAGCTGGTAGGGTGCGAGTTACTTCGCCGCGGCCGCAGCCGCAGGCGCGGCGGGCGTCGGCGCGCCGGCCGTCGTGGCCTTGAAGGCCGCGATGCCGCGCTTCAGGTCTTCCTCGACTTCCTTCGTCAGCAGCTTCTGCTCGCGAAGGGCGAGACCGACCTGCGCATAGCTCTTCGTCATGAACGCGAGGAAGTCGCGCTCCCACACGCGAATGCGCGACAGCTCGATGTCGTCGAGGAAGCCGTTCGACACCGCGTAGATGATCATGACCTGCTGCTCGACCGGCATCGGCTGGTACTGCGGCTGCTTGAGCACTTCCACCGTGCGGGCGCCGCGCTCGAGCTGGGCCTTCGTCGTCTTGTCGAGATCCGACGCGAACGCCGCGAACGCTTCGAGCTCGCGATACTGCGCGAGATCGAGGCGGAGACGGCCGGCGACGGAGCGCATCGCCTTGATCTGCGCCGCGCCACCGACGCGCGACACGGAGATACCGGCGTTGATCGCGGGGCGCGTACCGGCGTTGAACAGATCTGCCTCGAGGAAGATCTGTCCGTCGGTGATCGAGATGACGTTCGTCGGGATGTAGGCGGAGACGTCACCGGCCTGCGTCTCGATGATCGGCAGTGCTGTGAGTGAGCCGCCCGCCTTCAGAATGTGCTTGCCATCCACCACCGATGCATCCTCGCTGAGCTTCGCGGCGCGCTCGAGGAGGCGGGAGTGGAGATAGAACACGTCGCCCGGGTACGCCTCGCGGCCCGGCGGGCGGCGAAGGACGAGCGAGATCGAGCGGTACGCGGCGGCCTGCTTCGACAAATCGTCGTAGACGCAGAGCGTCGCCTTCCCCTCGTTGTACATGAAGTACTCGGCCATCGCGCATCCGGAGTACGGCGCGATGTACTGCATCGGCGCGGGATCGGAAGCGGCGGCGACGACGACGATCGTGTACTCGAGGGCGCCCGTCTGGCGGAGCTTCTCGACCGTGGACGCGACGGTGGACTTCTTCTGTCCGATCGCGACGTAGACGCAAAGAACGCCCGTGCCCTTCTGATTGATGATCGTGTCGATCGCGATCGCCGTCTTGCCGATGCCGCGGTCGCCGATGATCAGCTCGCGCTGGCCGCGTCCGATCGGGATCATGGCGTCGATGGCCTTGAGTCCCGTCTGGAGCGGCTCCTTCACGGGCTGGCGCACGATGATGCCGGGCGCCTCCGACTCGACCTTGCGCGAGAGCTTCGCGGTGATCGGACCGAGGCCGTCGATCGGGTTGCCGAGCGCGTCGACGACGCGGCCGAGCATCTCGGGGCCGACGGGCACTTCGAGCACGCGGCGCGTGCGGCGAACTTCGTCGCCTTCCTTCAGCTTGAGCCAGTCACCAAGGATGACGGCGCCGATGTTGTCTTCTTCGAGATTGAGCGCGAGTGCGGTGACCTTCTCGCCGGTTTCGGCCGAGGTGACCTCGAGCATCTCGCCGGCCATCGCCTTGAGGAGCCCGTAAATGCGGGCGATTCCGTCCTTAACCTCGAGCAGACTGCCGACATCTTCGACGTCGAGCTCGTGGAGATCCGCCGCTTCAATTTCGCGGAGGAGGATGTCCTTGATTTCGGCGGGGCGCAGCGTGGTCTCGGAGGCCATGTCGGAAGCGGGCTATGGGGTCACGAAAAGCATCGGGTACAGCTTGTGAAATTTATCACAAGCTGCCGATTCGGGCAATAGTCGAGTTGTGCATATATCGCCCGCGGGGAGGGATCGCGCTACCCGCGAAGGAACCGTTCGAGCAGGTCGGTGGAGCGCAGCGCCGACAGCGCGGAGGCCTGGGCCCGGACCAGGCGCTTGACGCTGGCCGAAAGCTTGGCAGTGGAGCCGAATCCGACCAACCGCGCCACGGCGGCCAGGTCGTATCCAGGATTCTTTGCGAGCTCCCCGGCGGCAAGGAGCCGCACCAGGTCCATGGCTCGCTTGAGGGTCGGGGCGGCGCCGGCGGAAAAGCTGCGACTCAGATGCTCGCGCGTGACGCCGAGCGCGCGGGCGACTTCGGCGGTGCCGATCGGGCGGCCGGCGCGCGCGACGATCGCGCGCCACGCCGCGAGCTGCAGCGGCGAGGTGAGTGCGAGCGACTCGGGCGGCGTGTGGAGCGCGGCGGCGAAGCGCATCGAGAATCCGTACTCCAGGAGCGCGTGGCCGAGCACTCCGTCGTCGGTGCCCTCGGCAAGCACGTCGGCGAAGTCGAGCTCCGCACAGCGCGCGATGGCGGGCGCGTCGACCGGACGAAAAGGGGTGAGCGCGAGAAAGGGGATGCTCGGATATTCGCGCGCGAGCTCCGCGGGGCCGTGCCCGTCGCCGTCGGCGGCGACTTCGACGAGCGCGGTGTTCACGAAGTGAGACCGGAAGGCGTTGGTGAAGTCGCGCTCCGTGCGCGTGAGAATCCCGCGGCGGTGCACGCGCACGAAGCTCGCGCGGATCCGCGCGCGCGTGTGCTCGCGGTGCGCGTAGGCGACGATGATGGCGTCAGTCGTCGCGCGCGTCGTCATCAGTGGGCGAGGGGCGCGCCGCCAACGGTCTCCGCCGCGCGCTGCAGCACTTCGCGCGCGTTCGCGTACGAGATGAGGGCGAGCGCCTCATCGATCGGCACCCACCTGCACGCCGTGATCCCCTCTTCGCGCTGCGGACTCGTGCGCGCGTTCTCCGATTCCATCAGAAAAAAGTGGCAGATCTTGTGGATCAGCTTTCCGCGAAAGCGAAAGTGCCAGTCGATGGTCGCGAGCTCGCCGCGCAGGACGAGATCGGAGAGTCCCGTTTCTTCGGAGACTTCGCGCAGCGCGGCGGCCTCGGGGAGCTCGTGCTTCTCCAGATGTCCCTTGGGGAAACCCCAGTTGCGATAGCTGTCGCGAATGAGCAGAAAGAGCGGGCGCCCCTGCTCCACCCGGTACACAACGCCTCCGGCGGAGACTTCGCGGGTGGCGCGCGCGCGGGTCATGGCCTATCCGCGCGCGGCTGCGGGAACGCCCGCCATTTCCACTTCATTCAGCGTCGCGCGCCCCTCGATGAATTGGCGGACGACTGGGTCCTTCGTGTGCTGGATCTCCTCGACGGTCCCCACCTGGCGCACGCGCCCTTCGTACAGCATCGCGATGCGCTGGCCCACCGAGTACGCGCTTCGCATGTCGTGCGTGATCACGATGCTGGTGACCCCGAGCTGCTTGCGCATGCGAATCATGAGCTCGTCGATCACGGCGCTCGTGACTGGATCGAGGCCGGTGGTGGGCTCATCATAGAGGATGTACTTGGGACGCAGCGCGATCGCGCGGGCGATGCCGACGCGCTTGCGCATGCCGCCGGACAGCTCGGCCGGGAAGCGCGTTTCGACGCCGGGGAGATCGACGAGCCGGAGCGCCTCGCTCACACGCTCGCGGATCTCCGCGGGCTTCATCTCGAGCTTGCGCAGCCCCATGGCAACGTTGTCGCCGATGGTCAGCGAGTCGAAGAGGGCCGCGAACTGGAAGACGTAGCCGATCTCGGCGCGGAGAGCGTAGAGCTCGCGTCGGGGGAGCTTCGGGACTTCCTTGCCGTCGACGAACACGGTGCCGGCGTCGGGTTGCAGCAGGCCGACGATGTGCTTGATCGCCACGGACTTGCCGGTGCCGGAGTAGCCGATGACGACCATCGTCTCTCCCTCGACGACATCCAGCGAAAACCCCTGGAGCACCTTCTTGTCGCCGAAGGCTTTGTAGACGTCCACGAGCTTGATCATGCGGAAATGTGCCGGAATCGGCATCGGCGGGCAACGACCGCGGCTTGCGCGAACGATTCGCGGGGCGATGTGTACGGAAGAAGCCGAGGTGCGTGCGTGCCCCTCGACAACGGTGGCGACATCCAATTCGTTTCATGAGTATCGCGCGACGACAGGCTCGTCGCGCGTCTTCCCATTTCCATTGAGCATGCGCCGACTCGCTTCTCTCACGCTCGCCGTCATCGCCGCCGCCTCGACGACGGCACTGGCCGCACCACTCGGCGCACAGGTCATTCATCGCATCGGCCGGCCAACGGCGGATACGACGCCGTCGACGCGGCCGGTGCCCGTGCCACAGCGGGCGCCGGTAGCCGAGGGACACCCGACGCTCTCGGGAATTGTGTACGACAGCCTTCACGACGAGCCGGTGCGCGGGGCGACTGTCGTGATCGCGGGGTCGACGCACAAGGCGGTGACCGACTCCACTGGCGCGTATCACTTCGACGTCGACAGTCTGCCTGAGGGCGTGGTGACCGTCGGCTTCTTCATGGCAGGGATGGACTCGCTGGGAATCACGCCGCCGCCGCGACAGATCGGCATCCATCATGGTGAGTCCGCGGTTCTCGATCTCGGCGTCCCTTCGATGCGCACGATACTGCACGTGATCTGTCGCGACAGCGCGAGCGATGGGAAGGGGATGATGCTCGGCGTGGTGCGCGACGCGGAGACGGACGCGCCGCTGCCGGGGGCGCTCGTGGTGGTGATGTGGACGGAGATGAACATCGGCAACAGCTCGCTTTCCAAGCTGCCAAAGGCCGCGCACACGACGGTCGGCGAGCGAGGCAGCTATCGTCTGTGCGGAATTCCCGCCGGGGTCGCGCTGCGCACGCAGGCGCGCATGGGAGCGAAGGCGAGTGGATGGATCGACATCACGATGCCACCACAGGGCGTGATTCAGCGCGACTTTCTGATGGGGCAGCGGCTCGTTGCAGCGGCCCCTGCTGCGCCTCCGACTGCACCGGGAGCCGCGCCCGCGCCGCCGCCCGCGCCGAAACCGCTCGGCACCGCGCAACTGAACGGGACGGTAGTGGGCTCGGATGGGAAGCCGCTCGAGGGCGCGCAGGTGTATCTCGTCGGCACGGCGATCGGCGCGCGTGCGGACTCGCGCGGGATTTTTCGCCTGGGCGGACTACCGGCGGGAACGCAGACGGTGGAAGTGCGACTGATCTCGTACGCGCCGAAGCGCTACACGGTGGATCTCTCGCCGCAGCGCGAGAGCCGGTTGGCGGCGGTGATGGACTCGAAGGCGCAGGTGCTCGGCGAGATCACGATCGAGGGGAAGCCGACGAGCGGCATTCCAGGGTTCGATGAGCGTGCGAAGCGCGGGATGGGGACGTTCCTCACTCGCGCGGACATCGAGGAACGGCAATCGGTGCTCACGACGGATCTGTTCCGCACGATCCCGGGGTTGATTGTCGGCTTCGACGGGCAGAACTACGTGGTGACGTCGGCGCGGGCGAACGGGTGCGCGGTGCAGTGGTATCTCGACGGCGCGCCGTACGACAATTCGTCGAACGATCTGGATCAGATGATTCGGCCGGATGACATCGAGGCGATCGAGGTCTACAAGAGTCCGAGTGAAGTGCCCGTGCAGTACCAGGGGCAAAACGCGTCGTGCGGAACGGTGCTGGTGTGGACGAAGCGAGTGGCGGGAAAGCCGAAGCCGAAGGCGAGTTCGAATCCGTGAGGGGGTAGTAACGGCTTGTGTGAGACCACAAGAACGAATTTGACGGACACCAACGGGAAAACACTGCACACTGCGAACACGAATCAAACCAATAAAAGACCAATCGAACCTGGCGCGGGGCGGCTTCGGTGCGCCACGATGGGCCCCGCCCTACATGATTCGATTGGTTTTTAATTGGTTTGATTCGTGCCCGCAGTGTGCAGTTTGCGTTTCCCTCCCGCGCGTCGCAGACGCGCGGGATCAGGCCGCGAAGCTCGCCAGTGCGACGCCGACCTCGCCCTCGCGCAGGCGCTTGAGCGCGCGGTCGCGGAGTTGACGGACTCGCTCGCGGGTGACGCCGAGCATGGAGCCGATCTCTTCGAGGGTGTGCTCGCGGCCGCCGTCGAGGCCGAAGTAGAGGCGGAGCACCTTCGCGTCGCGGGCAGGGAGCGTCGCGAGCGCGCGCTCGATCTCCTCGGTGACGAAGCGATTCATGTAGTCATCTTCGGGATTCGTCCCCTCTTCGGAGACGAAGCGCTCCATCATCGAGCGATCGCTGTCCGGGTCGAGCGAGGCGTCGAGTCGAATGTCACCGCTGTTGAGAGCGGAGAGCGCCTGTACGACATCGACGGTGAGGCCGGTGAGCTGCGCGAGCTCTTCGGGCATCGGTTCGCGGCGCAGCTTCTGCCGCAGGATCTCGGCGCCCTTGATGATGCGCGAGAGATCGGAGGTGCGGTTGAGCGGGACGCGTACCGTGCGTCCCTGCTTCGCGAGCGAGGAGAGAATCGCCTGACGAATCCACCACACGGCGTAGGAGATGAACTTGACGCCCTGATCAGGATCGAACTTTCGCGCGGCGGTAAGGAGACCGACGTTGCCCTCGCCAATGAGGTCGATGAGGGGCATGCCGCGGTTCTGATACTTCTTGGCGACGGAAATGACGAAGCGGAGATTGCGCTTGACGAGCTCCTGAAGGGCGTCCTGGTCGCCGGCGCGGATGAGTCGCGCGAGATCGAACTCCTGCGTGCCCTTCAGGAGCGGATACGTACTTACTTCATAGAGGTACTGATCGAGGATGTCGCGCTCGGGCTCGGTCGGCGCGATCCCGGATGGGGTTGCGCGACGGCGGGTGCGCTTCACTTCGGTCATGGATGATGATCCGGATTGAAAGTCGATGATGCGTGTGTCGTGCTGAATGTCGGCGGCAAAAATACAACCGGGCCCACGTCGCGCCAGCCCCAGTTTTGCTTGACTGCTCGTACACGCACGACTAAGATTCTGGGCTCGCGGCGGAGTTTTTTCGTCGTGGGATTTCAGGGGGCGTAGCTCAGTTGGGAGAGCGCTTGAATGGCATTCAAGAGGTCAGGGGTTCGATTCCCCTCGCCTCCACCTGATCAGCTACGCGATCGATCGAGCGTCACGCGGGAATAGCTCAGTTGGTAGAGCACAACCTTGCCAAGGTTGGGGTCGCGGGTTCGAGTCCCGTTTCCCGCTCTGTTGCAGAACGTGTGTTGTGTGTTGCGTGTGTGTTGACGTGCCTTTGTTGCGAGTGTGGAGGCGCGGGCGGTTAGCTCAGTTGGTTAGAGCGCCACGTTGACATCGTGGAGGTCACAAGTTCGAGTCTTGTACCGCCCATATGTTGCTTGACGGTATAGAGTTGTGTGGCTAGTTTTTGCAGCGACGGCGGATGTGTCTCCGCAACCGGGACATATCCGCCGTTGTAATTAAAAATCGAAATTTTCGGGCGCCTGTAGCTCAATTGGATAGAGCATCTGACTACGGATCAGAAGGTTGGGGATTCGAGTTCCTCCAGGCGCACCATGATCTCGCGGTGCGGCGCGGCTGTAACGTGAGATTTGCGGGGCGTGGCGCAGCCCGGTTAGCGCGCCTGGTTCGGGACCAGGAGGTCGGTGGTTCAAATCCACTCGCCCCGACCATGTTAGACCGCGCAGCTGCGGACTAATGCGATCGGAAAAGCCGCTTCACAAAGGCGGCTGCAAATGTTCTCTTCGGCTCCAGACTCGACTCGTCGGGTTTGGAGCCGTTGTGCGTTTTATTCGCCGACGACACGCGGAGCGCTGACGGCCACCGCTTAAAAGCCCCTAATCTCCGAACGCGTCGCGCGCCTCGATCGTATTGTTGGTACGGGATTCTGCCGCCTCCGGGTCATCGGACGCGAACCTGTGCCCTTTCTCGAGGGACAATGTCGGAACCATCGCGGCTCATTCCGCTGATCCGCCGTCTCGCTGCGAGCGCGATCGCTGCGCTCGTCGCGCTGGCGGGGACCGTCGCGGTGATGACGATCCTTACATGGCAGTCATCGCAGTGGGTGCAGCACACGCGGCTGGTGCAATTCGAGGGCGAGAGCGCGCTCGATCATGCGCTCGACCGCCAGACCAGCATTGCCGCCTATCTCGCCACGGGTGACACGGCAATGCTCGCGCTCGAGCGATACGCGCACCCTGCTCTGCTCCGTTCGCTCGCTTCGCTCACTGCGCTCACCGCCGACAATCCGCACCAGCAACAGGAGCTTCGACTCATCGCCGAGTCTGTGCGAAGCTGGGACAGCACGTACGCGAATCCGATTTTGCAGAGCCGCAACACGGCCGATCGTGCGCGCATCGGCCGCGAGCAGCGCGCGGGCGTGCCTGCCTTCGCGGCGGTGCGCTCGCGACTCGAGGATTTTCTCGACGCCGAGGCGGCACTCTACATCCAGCGCGCGCAGCGAAACATGGTGTGGCGCTGGGGAGGGGTCGCAGTCGTTGCACTCGAGGCGAGCGTCGTGCTCATCGTACTGATGTTGCTGAGACACGAGCTCCTCGCACGCGCGACGCAGGTAGTCGAGCAGCAGGCGCAGCTCGAGGAGCAGGCGATCGAGCTCGAGGCGCAGGCGGCCGAACAGGAGATGCTCACGGCGGACCTGGAGGTGGCGAATCAGGAGCTCACCGAGGCCAGCGTGGAGGCGGAAGAGGCGCGCGACGCCGCGATCACGCTGGAGCAGCGCTATCACCTGTTGTTCGATCGCAATCCCGCGCCGATGTGGGTATACGATGAGGAGACGCTGCGCTTCCTGAACGTGAACGAAGCCGCAGTGCGTCAGTACGGCTACTCGGCGGAAGAATTCTCGAAGCTGACACTGGCGGACATTCGACTCCCTGAGGATGTGCCGCTGATGCGCCACTACGCGCGGCATCTCGACAACGAGCTTCGCGAGAGCCGGGGATGGCGCCACCGCCGCAAGGACGGCAGCCTGTTTCGCGTGGATATTTCCTCGCACAGCCTCGATCTCGATGGACGGCGCGCGCGCATCGTGTTGGCGGTCGACGTAACCGAACGAGAGACGGCACAGGCCGCGCTGATCGAGAGCGCCGGCATTCTCCGCGCGGTGGTCGACGACTCGCCGCTGGCGATCATCATCTACGCACCCGACCTCACCATCGATCGCTGGAACAAGGCAGCGGCGAGACAATTCGGGTGGAGCGAGGAGGAAGCGATCGGACGGTCGCTCCTCGACCTCATTCCAGAGGAGAAGCAGTACGAGTTCGGAGAGCTGCGCACGCGACTCGAGGCGGGCGATGTGATCACGAACTTCGAGACGCAGTGCGTGCGTAGCGATGGGCTGCTGCGCGATGTGCACATGTCGCAGTGCGCGCTCCGCGACAAGCACGGCACGCTCACGGGCTTCGTCGGGATCTACTCCGACGAGACGGAGCGCAAGCGGCTCGAAGCGCAGTATCGGCAGTCACAGAAGATGGAAGCCGTGGGCCAGCTCGCCGGCGGCATCGCTCACGACTTCAACAATCTGCTCACGGTAATAATCAGCTACAGCCAGATGTTGCTCGTGGACATTGGCGAGAGCTCGGCATCGCGAGCGGACGTGCAGGAGATCAAGCGCGCTGCAGAGCGCGCCGCGCTGCTCACGAAGCAGCTGCTTGCCTTCAGCCGGCAGCAGGTGCTCCGCCCGCAGACGCTCGATCTGAATCTCGTCATCGGCGATCTCGAGCAGATGTTGCGCCGGCTGCTGCGCGAAGACATCGCGATCGTGCTCTCACTCGACCCGGAGCTCGGCGCCGTGGCGGCCGATCCGGGACAGGTGGAGCAGCTCGTGATGAATCTCGTCGTCAACGCGCGCGACGCGATGCCGAACGGAGGCCGACTCGCGATCGAAACGAGCAACGTCGAGTTCGAAAGCCGGTATCTGCTGCGCGCGAGCGAGCCCGCGCTCGAAGCCGGTGCGTACGTCATGATCGCGGTGAGCGACAACGGAACCGGGATGACGCCCGAGGTGCAGGCGCGCGTGTTCGAGCCGTTCTTCACTACCAAGCGCCTGCACGAGGGCACGGGGCTTGGGCTGTCGACCGTGTACGGCATCGTGAAACAGAGCGGCGGTCATCTCGCGATGTACAGCGAGCTCGGACACGGTACGATCTTCAAGATCTACCTGCCGCGTGTGGATGCGGCGGCCGACGCGCGGAGCATGGACGACGGAGCAGCCGGGATGCCGGCGCGAGGGGGAGAGACCATCCTGGTCGTCGAAGATGACGACGCGCTGCGCACCGTCGCGTGCAGAGCGCTCGTGCAGTGTGGCTACGAGGTGCTCGAGGCATCGGATGGGCAGGAAGCACTTCGCACCTGTGCGAAGCACGACGGCAAGATCCATCTCGTCGTCACCGACATGGTCATGCCGGAGATGAGCGGCGCCGAGCTCGCGGAGCTCATCGCCGAGAGCTTCCCCGATGTGCGAGTGCTGCTCATGTCGGGCTACACGCGGGACGAAGCGGCTCGCCGCGGCATCGCCAGCGAGCGCTACTCGTTTCTCGAGAAGCCGTTCACTCCCACGAAGCTGGCCGCGCGTGTGCGCGAGCTGCTCGACAGTGCGAGGCATCGCGCGGCGGGGATGCAGTCGGTGTAGTGACGCGCGCGAGCGGGGAGTAACGACATGATGAAGCGACACACACGGACGACGGCACGGACACGATCGGATACTGCTCCAGACTTATCCGTCACTTTCCGTTTTTCATTCGTTTGTGTGGTCTCACCAATTTCTTAACGCTTTATTCCGGGCGCCCCCAGCGAGAGCAGCGTCCCCTCCGAGATGAGCGCCTGCCACTGCGCGAGCTGCGCCTGCTTCGCGTAACGGAAGGTGAGCGCAGTCTGCGCCGCGCCTCCGTTCACATCGAGGAGATTGGCTTCGACGCTCTGCACCTCGGCGTCCATCCCTGCGAGGCCGATCACCCGTTGCTTCGCGCGCACGTTGCCGGAGATCACGGTGCCGCGCACGATGAAGAGCGAGCGGCTGCCGAGAACGAAAATGCCGCGAACGAGGAAGGTCGCGGCGGGTGGCGCATCGCTGAGCGGGTCCGGCGATGTGGCGGGCGGCGGAATCACGTCTTGCGCGATGCCAGAAGCTCCGCCCGTTCGCGAAAGGTCAGTCTCGCGCCGCACTGCGTGCACACGTAGTCGCCCGTGCGAACACCGGAGGCGTACTCCTTCGCCAACTTCGGATGTTCGCAGGGTTTCTCACCCCATTCCTCGCGGAGCGCCGCTGCCTTTTTCGCTTGCATGTGCGAAAGCTAGCGAATGAATGCCCGATCAGCTCGTCGGGAAATCACCCGAACGCGTCATTCGCTTGTATAGCCAGACCACGGCCACGATCGGGAGGACGACGAACACGAGAAGCTTGAGCGCCAGGATGGTGAACAGCCCGATCGCCACGAGCAGGATGAGCGGAAATCCGAAGATGGCGAGCGTGAGCAGCGGGCGGAGCGCGAAGAGGCGCAGCAGAGCAGTAATCATCGATGACCGGCTCGAGGGAAGGACGCCCATCCCTACGCCGGCAACCTCGCCGAAGTTTCCGGAGGAAGCGGGCGGAGAGAGCCCACCGCCCGATTACATTCTATCGTGACAATTCTACCCCTCGGCGACGCCACAACTCCTTTTTCGAGCACGCCGCGGCCCCGGCGCATCGCGATCATCGGCGCCGGCGCCGCCGGAACGATGGCCGCGATTTTCGCAGCGCGAGCGGGCGCCGACGTGCTGCTGCTCGAGCGCACGGCCGATGGAGGGAAGAAGATCATCATCAGCGGCGGCGGACGCTGCAACATCCTCCCCGCTCGGCTCGATGAGAGACGCTTCATCACCGACTCGTCGCCCAACACGATGCGCAAGATCGTACGGTCGTGGCCTCTCGCCGAGCAGATCGCGTTCTTCAACGAGGAGTTGGGGCTCGCGCTCGTCGAAGAGGAGGAGACGGCAAAGCTCTTCCCCGCCTCGAACCGCGCGCGCGATGTCCGTGATGGGCTGCTGTCGCTGGCGGCGCGGCACGGCGTACAGTTTCGCACGAACTGTAACGTCATCGGGATTCAACCGTTTACTGGCGGCCGATGGCAGGTCGAGATCGAGAACGCGCCGTCGCTCGACGTCGACGCCGTGATCGTTGCCAGCGGCGGACTGTCGGTGCCGAAGACGGGGAGCGATGGCATCGGACTGCAGATCGCGCGCAAACTCGGCCACACGATTCACAAGACGTATCCGGCACTCACGCCGCTCACTGCCGATCCGTGCGCGTACACCGAGCTCGCCGGAATCTCGCTCCCCGTGACGCTCACGGCGCACGCGCCCGAGCGCTCAGCGACCGCGACCGGTGGATTTCTGTTTACGCATCGCGGCTACAGCGGGCCCTCGGTACTCGATGTCTCGCATGTCGCCGTGCGCTCGAAGGCGCGCGGGGCGGAGCTCGCGCGCGTCTCGGTGCAATGGAGCAGTCGCAATGCCGACGAATGGCTGCGCGCGCTCCGGCGCTCCGGGAATCGAAGTGTGCTCGGCATCGTACGCGAGGTGCTTCCCGATCGGTTGGCGGTCGTGATTCTCTGGCAAGCGGGCATCGATGCCGCCACATCGCTCCCCGATCTCAAGCGAGAAGAGCGCACCAGGCTCATCGATGTGTTGACGAACGGACCGCTCCCGTGGAGCGGCGACGAGGGTTACGCCAAGGCGGAAGTCACCGGCGGCGGAGTCAGTCTCGCAGAGATCGATCCTCGCACAATGCAAAGTCGTTTGCACGGGAACCTTTTTCTCTGCGGAGAGCTATTGGATGCATTCGGCCCGATAGGGGGCTACAACTTTCTTTGGGCGTGGGCAACAGGTCGCGCGGCGGGAACCGGAGCAGCTAATGAGAAGCATGGATGATGATGGAGAGCTCTACGATGATGTCGATTCCGGAGAGCTCGACGAAGAGTTTGCGCTGGGAGATGGCACGGCCGACGCCGAAGCAACTGTGAGCTGTCCGTACTGCGGAGAGGCAGTTGAGATCGCACTCGATCCCGGCGGCGGCACGCACCAGGAATACGTCGAGGACTGCGAAGTGTGCTGTCAGCCGTGGCGCGTGTCAGTGCAGTACGGCATCGATGGCGAAGCGCAGGTCGACGTGAATGTCCTCGGCGAATGACGGCGATCTAGACCTCGAGTAGCTCGGGCGCGGCGCGGCGTGCGTGCTTCAACACGCGCGCGAGATCGGCCTCGAGCGTCGCGCCTTTCTCGAGCACGGCGATCGTGCTCTCCGCGAGCCTCACGCGCTGCTCGGGCGAGAGGCGCGTCGCCGTCACGACGATCACGGGAAGCTCCACGAGTCGCGGATCGTTGCGGATCGCGTCGAGAAACGCGAAACCGTCGAGATGCGGCATGTTGAGATCGAGCACCACGAGATCGGGCAGGTGATGCTCGAGCATCGCGAGCGCAGAGGCGCCGTCGTTGGCGACGCGCACGGGCCCTTCCTGATCGTCCGAGAGGTAGCGCTTGAGCAGCTCGCGGGCATCGGGATCGTCTTCGACGATGAGCACGCCTCCCGGATCGCTGTCGATGTTCCTGGTGATCGCATCGCAGAGCCGTGCGTGCGCGATCGGCTTGTCGATCCAGTCGACTGCCCCCACGAAGCTCTCACGCATCTCGCCGGCGATCGAGCTCACGATGATCACGGGGATGCGCGCCAACTCCGGCTTCGCGGCGAAGCGTTTCAGCAGCTCCCAGCCGTCCATGCCCGGCATCATGAGATCGAGGGTAATCAGCTGTGGTCGCAGCTTCTCCGCCATGAGGAGTCCGTCCTCTCCCGACACGGCAATCGCGACGCGATAGCCGAGCTCCTGAACGTGTCCGCGCAGAAGCTCGCGCGCATCGGGATCATCCTCGATCACGAGTACGAGCGGCGCATCCGCGTCGCCCACTGGCGCGACGACGGAGTGCACGTGATCGGCGAGCGCTGCGGGCGCGATCCCGGGCAGCGACTCTACGCTGACTGGAGACAGCTCGATCGTGAACGTCGTGCCTTCGCCGAGAGTGCTCTCGACGTCGAGGTGAAAGCCGAGCAGGTCGCACAGCGCGCGCGAGATGCTGAGCCCGAGCCCGGTGCCGCCGTACTCGCGCGTCGTGCTCGTGTCCGCCTGCTCGAAGGCGGCAAAGACGGCGCTCAGACGATCGGGGGCGATGCCGATGCCGGTGTCGGTCACGCGAATGCGCATGGGGCGCATCGTGGTGGGATCGGCCTCGACGAGCACCGTGACGGTGCCGGCCTGCGTGAACTTGACGGCGTTGCCGACGAGATTGATGAGCACCTGGCGCAGTTTCGCCGAGTCGGTCTCGATCGCGCGCATCGCGACGGGAACGATCGCGTCGACGGAGACGCCCTGCTTGATGCGCCTGTCGCCGAGCTGCACGAGGGTGTCGTTCACGAGCTCTCCCACCTCGACCTGCGAAAGGTCGAGCGTGACCTTCCCTGCCTCGATCTTCGACAGATCCAGGATGTCGTTGATGATCGCGAGCAGCTGCACGCCGTTCGAGCCGATGCGCTCGAGATAGCTCAGGTCGAGCGTCTTGAGATTCCCCGCCTTGTTCTTGCGCAGCACGTTCGAGAATCCGATGACGGAGTTGAGCGGCGTGCGCAGTTCGTGGCTCATGCGCGCCAGGAAGCTGCTCTTCGCCGCGTTCGCCGCCTCGGCCTCTTCCTTCGCGCGGACGAGCTCCTGATTCGCGCGACGCCGGGCGCCGACGTCGCGGAAGGTCACAACGGTGCCAACCACGCCCTCGCTCTCGCGCACCGGCGTGCTCTGAAACTCGACTGGAAACGACGTGCCGTCGTGGCGCCAGAACACATCGTCCTGCGACGCGTGGCCGCGCCCTGTGCTGGCGGTCGAGCAGATGCCGCATAGCTCACGCACGTTTGGCGTGCCATCCGCGTGCGTGTGGTGCACGAGCGCATGCTTCTCTTTTCCCAGCAGTTCCGCAGCCGTCCATCCGAGAATTCTCTCGCCGGCGGGATTGAGGAACACCACCAACCCGTCGCCATCGAGACCGACGATGCCTTCGGCCGCGGACTCGAGAAGCAGCGCATTTCGAAGGGCGAGCCGTTGTCCTTGTTCCTCGATCGCGCGACGCGCGGAGATATCTCGCGAAACGGTGATGATCTCAACCAGCTCGTGACGCAGCGGATCGAGCACCGGTTGGCCGGTCGTCTCGAACCATGCGTACCCGCCGTCCGAACGACGCATGCGATACTGCACGGGAAGCGCGAGCGGATTGCGAAAGATCACGTGGAACGCATTTCGCGCGATGATCGCATCGTCGGGATGCACGAAATGCAGCGGACCTTCATCGGAGAGCTCGGCCGGCTCGTAGCCGAGCAGCACGCGGCTCGCGGGGGAGACGTACAACACCTTTCCCTCGGGCGTCTGCCGCATGATGAGGTCAGTCGCGTGCTCAGCCAGCAACCTGTAGCGCGACTCGGATTCGGCGACGGCGAGCAGGCGATTTTCGCGCTGCCTGCGTCGAATCATGAACGCCAGAATAAGGCCGACCACGAAGATCGATCCTGCGAACACCTGTTCGAGTCGGAATTCGCGCTCGACAGGTGCGAATGCCTCCTTCTCCTCGAGCGCCCGAATGATTCCCCATTCCGTGCCCTGAACGTGGCGGGTCGCGACGATCAGTCGTACGCCGTCGAAGCCGAGCATCGCGCCAGACGTATCGACCCCTGATGCCGCATAGGTGGCTGTCTGCGGCGCTCGCGCCCACGGGATGCGGATCTCGCCTGGTCCGGCGCGGGGAAATTTGGACGGCGTCAGGACAACGAGATTGTCCCCGATGCGCTGCACGAGGCGATGGCGGGGCGTCTCCAGTCCGCCTTGCTCGCGGAGTACGATGGGGAAGAGCGCCTGGTATGGATCGATACCCAGCACCACGACTCCAAGAAGCGTCGTCGCGCGCCCCGCACCGCCTTCCATGATCGGCTCGATGATGGCCAGTAACTGACCATCGTCATGCGACACGGGGCCTGCCGCCGCGCTCTTGCCAGTGCTTGCGACGAGCTTCGTTGCCGCACGAAGCTCCGGCGGGAGCGGGTCTGCGTCGGCAGAGGCGGCGACGAGCGATCCGTCCGTGCGCAGCACCCAGATGACGTGATATCCTCGCTCGGCCGCCAGGTCATTGATCAGTGTGGAGAGCTCGACCTTGTCGGAATTCACGGGAGCACTTCGTCCGAACAAGGATGGCATCTTCGCCGCGCGACGTGCCAGAAGGCGATTATCCTCCTGGCGCTCGTCCAGCCAGCTTCTCACGCCGGAGAGCGTCGCGTCGGCGCTCGCGTCCATGCGGTGCGTCCAATAGGCCAGTGCCGTGCGCTGAAGTCGCGCGTGCTGAACGCGCAGCGCTCCCGCGATCAGCACGGCCGCGAGGAGGGCAGCGCCGATTGGCAGGAGCTTCGAGAGCGATCGGCGAGTCAGCATCAGCCTGAAGCGGGGGATGTGCGGCGGAGGATGGGTCTGTTTTTCAATATCGTCCGCCACCATCAGGACTTGAGCACGACGCTCGGGCTCAACCTTCAGGATTGTCCCCCGATACTCTGGATTATGCGCATCAGGATTCTAATTATCCTGGTGTTGGCCGCCTTCGTGCGGCTTCCGCGCTTCTGGAGTTCCGATGGACCGAGCACTTCCCCGCACCATCCGCTGCGCGCTCGCGTTCGCCGCGCTGACCCTCGCCGCCTCGCGCTCGGCTGCGCAAACGCTCACCGACCGTCTCGTCATCCACGGCTACCTCACCCAGGGCTACGCGACGACGAGCAGCGACATGCTGATGGGCATCCCGAGTGACGGCACCTTCGACTATCGCCGAGCGGCGCTGCTGCTGCGCTTCAAGGGAACTCCCAACGATGCCTTCGTCATCCAGCTCGCGAACCGACGACTGGGCGAGAGTCCGATCAACGCATTCACACCCGACATAGAGCTCGACTGGGCCTTCTACGAGCGGCGCCTCGGTGACAACACCACGCTGCGACTCGGCAAGGCGCCAATCCCCATGGGGATCTCCAATGAGACGCGCTACCTCGGGACGCTTCTTCCGTTCTATCGCGTTCCGTTTGGCTTCTACTCGGAAGGGGGATTTACGAGCGAGACGCTCAACGGAGTGGTGCTAACGCGGAAGCTGAATCCGGGCTCGAAGTGGCTTGTCACGGGCTCGGTGTTCGGAGGAGCATTCGACTACCTGCAAGCAGCGACGATGCCCCCGACAGAGAGCACGCCGGCGCAGTACGTCGTGGTTGACGGTCAGGCGAGAAATCTGCTTGGCGCGCAATTCTGGCTGCAGACGCCGCTCACCGGTCTTCGTGTTGGTGTGGGCGCATCACGTCGGGAGGACGAAGGCCCAATCGATGACCTCTACTCTGGGCCAGGTGCAATCAAGGACGTGTGGGGGAGCGTGGATGGGAGCTTCGACCGCCTGATCGCGCGCGCGGAGATCCGCAATCAACGCGTGGGCCGTGGCGGAATGAACTATCGAACGTATTACGGGCAGCTCGGTTACCGCATCGTCGAATCGCTCCTGGTCACAGTGCAGCGTGATGTGGTGACGGTGTACATTCCCACACCCGTCGGAACGTTTCACCTTCCGTACAATCAGGACAACGGCATCGGCATCGCCTACACGTTCGCGCGCAACGTCGTCGGCAAGCTCGAGTATCACGATTCCGATGGCTATGGAGTCGAGGCCGTGGTGAATTTTGCGGGTCCGCCGATTCAGAGCCGCTACGTCATCTCGAGCATTTCCGTCGCTTTCTGAATCGTGCCGGTTCAAGCGCTCAACCTTTAGGATTGTCCCCCGATACTCTGGATTATGAGCATCAGGATTCTAATTATCCTGGTGCCGGCCGCCTTCGTGCGGCATCCGTGCCTCTGGAGTTCCGATGGATCGAGCACTTCCCCGCGTTCTTCGCTGCGCCCTGGTTTTCGCCGCGCTGACATTCGCGGTCTCGCGCTCGGCCGCCCAAACGCTCACGGACCGCCTCGTCATCCACGGCTACCTCACCCAGGGCTACGCGGCGACGAACGGCTACATGGTGATGGGCATTCCGGACAACGGCACCTTCGACTATCGCCGCGCCGCAATTCTCCTGCGATTCAAGGGCACACCCAACGACGCCTTCGTCATCCAGCTCGCAAACCGACGCTTGGGCGAAAGTCCGACGAACGCACTCACACCCGACATAGAGCTCGACTGGGCCTTCTACGAGCGGCGCCTCGGCGACAACACCACGCTGCGACTCGGCAAGGCGCCAATCCCCATGGGCATCTCCAATGAGACGCGCTATCTCGGGACGCTCCTCCCCTTCTATCGCGTACCCTTCGGCTTCTATCAGGAAGGGGGATTCACGAGCGAGACGCTGAACGGAGTGGTACTGACGCGGAAGCTGAATCCCGACTCGAAGTGGCTCGTCACGGGTTCGGTGTTCGGAGGAGAATTCAGCTACCTGGAAGCGGTGGCGGTGCCGGCGACAGACAGCACGCCGTCGATGTACATCGTGGACAAGGCGCAGGCGAGAAATGTGCTCGGCGCGCAGTTCTGGCTGCAGACGCCGCTCCCCGGTCTTCGTGTTGGCGTGGGCGCAGCGCGTCGCCAGGACGTGGGTCCGCTCCTCGTATCCGTCACCGGGGCTGGTGCGACAAAGGATGTTTGGGCGAGCGTGGATGGGAACTTCGACCGGCTGATCGCGCGCGCGGAGATCCGCAATCTCAGGTTAGGCCGTGACGGAATGAAGTTTCGAACCTACTACGGACAGGTCGGATACCGCATCGTCGAGTCTCTCCTGGTCACGGTGCAGCGTGATGTGATGACGGTGGACTACCCAACACCAGTCGGAGCATTTCATCTTCCGTACAATCAGGACAACGGCGTCGGCATCGCCTATACCTTTGCGCGCAACGTCGTCGGCAAGCTCGAGTTTCACGATTCGGATGGATATGGAGTCGAGGCCGTGGTGAATTATCAAGGCCCACCGATTCAGAGCCGTTACTTCATTTCCAGCATTTCCGTGTCCTTCTGATCGTGACGATTCGAGCGCTTGGACTCGCGATGCTCTACGCTGTCACGACGAGTGCAATGGCGAATCGTGCCGACGTTCGCATCGTGGTCGTCGTGAACACGGCCAATGCGGTGAACGTGTTGCCACGCGAGCAGCTCTCGAAGATCTATCTCCGCCAGATCCCGACGTGGAACGGCGGAAACGAGATTCTTCCCGTCGATCAGATCGAGAAATCGCCCGCGCGCATCGCCTTCTCGCGTGACGTACAGCGACAGTCGTTGAGCGCCCTCCGACGCTACTGGCAGGAGCGAATCTTCTCTGGTGACGAATCACCCCCGCCGGAGCGAGTGACGGATGCGGAAGTGCTCACCTACGTGCGCTCGAACGCGGGCGCCATCGGCTACGTCGTCGAGGGCACGGACCTGGGCACCGGCGTCAAGGTGATGGAGATTCGCTAGGCACGCTCACGGCCCGCCGCGCCCCTGCCCGCGTCGCGCGCCCCCCGGCGTCTTGATCCGATCGGGCACCTTCGCCCACTGCTCCGGCGTGAGAATCGCCTGCGCCTTCGTCAGGATGTCCTTCGACATTGCACGCCCCTTCGTCAGCTGCGGACGCATCACGGCAAACAGTCGCGCCGGATCGGCGTTCGGCCCCGCCTTCGTCATCGCCGCGCGAATCGAGTCCGCAACCACCGCATATTGAGCCGCCGCCGAATCACGCAACGCAGTGAGCTTCACCACCTGCGAATCCGTGAGCGCGAGCGAATCCTTGATCTCGAGCAGCTGCGCCGCCGGATTCGGCAGCACGCGCTGCATGCGGTCGGCGAGATCGTCGTTGTTCGCCGCCGCGCCGTCGCCGCCGGCTCCCGCGCCGCCACCTCTCCCGCCGCGACCACCGCCCGCGCCGAAGAGCGCGCGCATCCGCTCGGCGTTCTGATCGGGGCCGATCACGTAACGCGCCTGCACCGCGAGCTGGAACGGCACGCGAAACGCATTCGCCGTGCCCTGCGTCGACCCGAATCGCTGATTCACCGCGTAGGTAAAGCTCTGCGTCGACGGATCGAAGCCGCGCACGTACAGCAGCGTCGGATCGGGACGCGTGTACCCGCCCCACCCGTGCAGATTGTTGTCGCCGTGAACGAGCTCGTCGACCCCCGCGAGCATGTTCACCGTCGACACCATGATCGTCATCCGGCGATCCAGCCCCCACCATGCCGGACGAAAGTTCATCTGCAGGTCGGCCGCCGGCTGCCAACTCCCGGTGCAGCTGTTGCGATTGGCGATCGTACCCATCTGGCTCATCAGACACGAACGCACGTTCGATGATGAGGACGCGAGCAGTCGCGACATTCCGTTCGCCACCGCGGTGTCGTGCGCGCTCTGCGAGAAGATGAATGCGCGATCGTTTGACAGACCATCGCCATTGATGTCGCCGCTCACCATCGGCGTGTACGGCGTTCCCGACATGAGCCGCGTCACCGTTGTGAGCTCCACGCTCTGCGACAGTGCGTAGCTCGCGGTGAGCAGGAACGAGTGCCGGCGCTCGAAGTCGCTCGTCGCCCAGCCCAGCACATTCGGATTGCCGGCCGTCGTCGCCGACGTCAAGCCCTGCGTCGCTGAGCAGCAGGAGAACGACGACTGATCGCGCGAGCGCATGTACGTGTACGACGCCTGGAAGGTGAAGCCGCTCACCGTCACGCCGTTCAGGCCGAGCGTAACCTGCTTGTTGTCGGACTGCAGATTCGATCCGATTTCGATGACGTGACCGAGTGACGGCACCGCGCGCGACTGCGAGAAATCGACGGCGCCCGTGCCGGGCACGATCGACGACGCCGGCACGTACACCGGCCGGTTATCCTCGTTCGAGAGCCCGAAGCTCGGCTGCGACACGAGATTCACATCCTGAAATCCGTAGAGGCTCACGCCGCGTGCATAGCTCGCGTCGAGGCTCACGCCAAAGCGATCGAGGATTCGGCGCTGCACACCGAGCGACGCGCGCCATGCGCGTGGCGCCTCGAAGTTCGGATTGAACGCCACCACACTCGGCAGCGCCGTGCTCGGCGGCAGCGTCGACGCCGAGGCGCACGTCGTCGGGATCGTCGACGGATCGGCGGCGTACGCGCTCCAGTCGGGCGTCGGGACCGCGCTCCCGATGCACATGAGCTGCGACTCGGTCCCCTCGATCCCCGTCGCGCCCTCGGCCGCCGAGAAGAGCGCGGAGGGCGTGAGACTCCGGAACTCGCCGGCACCGCCGCGAATGATCGTCGTCGGCGTGCCGAGCCCGCCCTGGCCGAGCGTCCACGTGAATCCCACGCGCGGGCTCAGATGGATCTCCGAGGGAAAGTCGTTCGTGCGAAGCCCGAACGCCGAGTCGACGGTCGTGTTCAACGCCGGCGCGCCACCGTAGGTCGAGCCCTCGAGACGCACGCCGTAATTGAGCTGCAGCGCGCTGCTCTTGCGCCACGTGTCGCCGAGATAGAGCGCGGGATTCACCGCGCTCCCCGACCGTTCCGTGGGCGCGAGCGTGCGCGAGAACGACGCGGGTTGATCGTTTTCGAGATCGGCCAGCGAATTGAAGGTGAAGATGCCCTCGCGGTTGTTCGTCACATCCTGATCGAAGCGCGAGGCGTTGAGCAGTCCGCCGAGCTTGATGCGATGCGATGCGTCGCCCGGTAGCCACGAAAGCTCGTCGCTCGCTTCGATACTCTTCGTGTTCGCCGTCTGCGGGAGCGAGGGGCTGCCACCGAAGCCAAGCGTCGTGATGCCGAGCGTACTGTCGGCCGATTGCGATGAGATCTGTACTCGCGCGGCCGGGAGCGCGAGGAAGGGCGACGATGTCTTGTCGTCCATCGAGACGTAGACGCGTCCTTCGTTGATCACGGTGCTGCCGAAGTGCGAGGTGAGCGAGGCCATGAGCCCGCCCCCCTGATCACGCATCGTGCCGCCGCCCATCGGCAGCGCGGTCGCGGAGATGCGCGTGGGATCCTGCGAGTTGAGGCGCCAGTCGCCGCGGATCATCAGCGAGTGCGAGTCGTTGATGATGTAGTCCATGCGCGCGAGCGCGGAGCTCGCGTTGGTGGAGCGATCATCGCCGATCTGATCCTCGAGCGCAGGCACTCCCTCCCCGTTCACGAGCGCGAGAAAGCGCGTGACCGAGTCTCTGGCAACGCCCAGCCGCGAGAGGGTGGCCGGGTTCGCGCTCAGAAGCGAGGCGAGATCATCGCTGCGCCACCGCCCCTGCGCGGCGGCGAAGAAGAACAACTTGTCCTTGATGATCGGACCGCCGAAACCGCCGCCGAGCTGATTCTGCGTGCTCGCGCCGCCGAACGAGCCGTTGCTCGCCGTGCCCCACTCGAGATCACGATCGCGCAGTGAGTAGCTGAAGGAACCGGCGGGCGAGTTCGTGCCACCCTTCGTCGTCGTCGCCACCAAACCGCCGCTGAACTCTCCGCGCGCGACATCGTAGGTGTTGGTGATGATGCGCGTCGTGCGCGTCGCATCCTGCGGAATGGAGCCGCCGCCGAACGACAGTCCGTCGAGCGTGATGTTGTTCGCCGTCGGGCGCTGCCCCGCCACCGAGAAGGCGGTGCTCGTGGAATCCGTCGCGCCGATCGGCACGACACCCGGCGCGAGCGCCGCGAGCCCCGCGAGATCGCTCGCGTCGATCGGCAGCCGCTCCGCCTGATCGCCCGAGATGTTGCGCCCTGTCGCGCCCGGAGTTGCGCCGTCGCGCGGATTGCGCCGTCGCGCCGTGACGGTCACCTCCTGCAGCTTCGCGCTGGTTGGCGAGAGTGAGACATCGCGCACGAGCCGGTCTTCGTCCGCCTGCCGGTTGACGACGAAGGCGAGCGGCGCCATGCCGATCATTCGCACCGTCACGCGATACTGCCCTCCACCGTCGGGAAAGAGGATCGTGTAACGCCCGTTCGCGCCGGTCTGCGCGTGCCGCGTGATCTGTCCGTCCACCGCCAACGCATCGACGGTCACGCCGGCGAGTGGCTTCGAGTCGGGGCCGGTGACCACGCCGGTGAGAATATCGGTCGTGCTCCCGACCTGCGCGCGCGCGCGCGTCGATGCGAGCGGGGAGAGAACGAGGGCAAATGTGAAGCAGGCGGCTATGCGTGACAGTTTCACGGCGGCAGCGGGGCTGGCGGAGTGGGGGCAGTGAGCGAAGTGAAGCGTGTCACCTGATACGTATAGCCCTGTCCCGGCGTTCAAGGCCGCAAAGAGATTAAACACATGCCGCGGGCACCGCGTGTGGTGGGGGACGACGCGCACCTCGCGCGACGGTAGTTCGAACTCATTTGCAGGAGACCATCGATGTTCGACTTGAACTCGCGAGCGCGCTACTACACGCTCGGCGCGCTCGTCTGCGTGGCGGCCGCCACGCTGGCACCGGGCGCGCACGCACAGAACTCGGCGCCTGCTGATTCAGCGTCCCGAAGTGCACATGGCGGATGGGGAGATGGTGACTGGCATCACCACATGCGGCACGGCGGCAGGCGCCACGGTAATCCGATGCTGAGAGATCTCGATCTCACCAGGGATCAGCGCGCGAAGGTACAGCTCATTCACGATCGCTATCGCCTGAAGGCCGACTCACTGCGTCTGGGCGGAGCCGCGCACGACAGCGCGAGCCGCACGAAGTTCCATTCGATGATGACGCAGGAGATGGGCGAGATTCGCGGGGTGCTCACCCCGGATCAGAAGAAGAAGTTCGACGACCGGATGGCGAAGATGAAGGAGCGGATGGCGAAGATGAAGGAGCACCACGCGCAGCACGGCGGCGGCAATCCTCCACCGCCGGCTCCTCCGCAGTAAATCCGGTTTGAGCTAGTGAGGAGACATGGGCGGCCCCGCATCTCCTGGATGCCGGGGCCGTCCTTCTGTATGCCGCTTGTCGAAGCGTGCGCGCTGCTCGGGCGTGAGAATACTCCGCACATCTTGGCGCGTGGAGTCCATGATCGCGCGCAGCGACTTCCCCGGCCCCTTCCAGAAGCTGTCGATCTCCACGCGGCGCTTCGCGAAGATGCTGTCGACGTGTGCCCGCTGCGCCGAATCGAGCCCGAGATCTTCGCCGAAGTGACGATCGCGCTCGGCGCCGAACGGCGGCCGGCCGCCAGGCGCCATGCCGGGATGCATGCGACTCATGTGAAATCGCCGCACCCATGCCTCGGTGATCATCCCCGCGGCGAACACCATCAGCAGGAGCAGGCCAACCGCGATTCGGCCGCGCCACACGCTGTTCGCATCGCTCACGGCTGCACCTGTTGGAGAGAGTCGGATTCGAGCGCAGCCTCGAGATCGCTCGCATTCGGCGGCAGCTCCGATGCCAGGAGCGCCGACGCCGGCTCTCGATCGACGACCTCGGCGAACGTCGGGGTCGGACCAGCCACCATCGCCTCGGCATCGTTCGTCACCGCGAGGCCAATCGCGCCGACCACGAGCACGGCCGCAGCCGCGAGCCCCACGGGGCGCGCCCAGCGGAGGATCGAGCGCACGAGCCCGCGCTCGTCACGGCGCCGCGCGAGCTCGGGGGCCGCCCCCTTCATTATCGACGAGACGAGCGAGCTCCACTCCGCCTCCGCGCGCGCCGGATAGAGCGAGGTCAGCTCCGCAATCGGCGCCGGAAAATCCAGTGGCTCGCCCTCTTCCCCGTGCTCGATCATCAGACCGCCTCCCCCCGCCGACCATTGGGCGCGACGGCAAGCAGCTGCGTGCGCAGCCGGCGGCGCGCATGCAGAAGGTGCACGCGCACGGTGCTCTCGGCGAGTCCGAGCAGCCCCGCGATGTCCGCGTGCTTCCATCCTTCGACGTCGTGCATCATGAGTACCTCCCGCTGCGTATCCGTCAACGTGACTATCGCGGCCGAAAGCTGCGCGTTGAGCTCCGACCGCTCGGCCATGTCGAGTGGCGATGGCTCGTGCGCCTGGGCCGTCCCCTCCTCGAGTATCTCCACCGACCGCACGCGCCCTCGACGCTTGAGATCGAAGGCGCGATTGCGCACGATCGTGAGCAGCCACGCCCGAAACTTCTCGGCGGGCACGCAGGAGTCGAGATGCTGCATCGCCGAGAGAAATCCGTCCTGCACTGCATCGTCGGCGTCCGCACTTTCGGTCAGCACGGCGAACGCCACCGCGTGCGCCGCACGAAGGTGACGTTTGACCAGCGTTTCAAAGGCCGACGGATCGCCGCCCTGTGCCCGAGCGACGAGATCGGCATCGGACGGCTCCTCGGCCTCCTGGGCGAGCGCGCGCGACTTCACTCTTTCATCAACGCGCGAGAGCGATGGGGCGTTTAGTCACGGGGCGACTCCTCGCTAGTTCGCCCTTCCACTATAGGGCGCGAAATGGCATATTGCGTTGCGCGACACGGAGCGATCCGCGACCGCCAGCGCCGCCGCGCGAGTAGCTCAGCTGGATAGAGCGTCGGCCTCCGGAGCCGAAGGTCGCGGGTTCGAATCCCGCCCCGCGCATGCGATCTCCCGTTTGGGCCTGGAGCCCAGACGGGATTTTCGTTACTACCCGTTCGTGCACTGTCCGTGCCCTTTCAGAGTTGATCGCATGAGCGAGGCGCCCGCCGCCGATCTGCCATTTCGCGAGCTCCAGCTCGCTCGATTCCGCGTGTCGGTACTCAAGCAGGCGAAGTGGCGCGAGCTCTCGCACGCGGCGGGCGATACGCGCGGCAAGCGCGCGCTCGACCTCGGCACCGACAACGGCATCATCTCCCTGCTCTTTCGCGAGCAGGGCGGCGATTGGGAGAGCGCGGATCTCACCCAGCATGCCGTGCGCGCGATCGGCAGAACGCTCGGCCAGCCGGCCATGGAAATTCGTGGTACGCGGCTTCCGTACGGCGATGCGACTTTCGATCTCATCGTCGTGGCGGACATGCTCGAGCACGTGGCCGACGACCGTGCGCTGCTCGCGGAGATCGCGCGCTGTCTCAAGGTGGGCGGGCGCGCGGTGCTCAACGTGCCGCGACTCAAGCCGCTCGGCCTGCTTCACCCGTTGAGGCGCGCGATCGGACTCACCGATGCGTGGCACGGGCATCTCCACAGTGGCTACGACGCGCGCGCGCTGCGCCACCTCCTCCCTGCGACGATGCGCCTCGTGGCCACGAGGGAGTACGTTCGCTTCTTCTCCTACGCGCTCGACACGTCGCTCAACGCGGCGAGCGGGCGCGCGCGCGACGGGGCGACCATTCGCACCGCCAAGGGCACGGTGTCAGCGAAGTCGAATGACGAGAAGCCAGTGGGAATCGTCGTGAAGGCGCTGTACCCGGTGATGCGCGCGTTCGCCGCCCTCGATGCACTGCTGCCGTTCACCCACGGCTACATGCTCGTGGCTACGCTCGAGCGCACGGCCGCCAGGGAGTCGTAGGCCGCGAGGAGTTTTCGCGAGAACGCTTCGCGCGAGTATTCGCTCGCGACGCGCGCACGCGCTGCGGCGCCGAT
>Ga0105249_10000148_pt1 | contig 88829 bp, 87 predicted proteins | sample KBSS44metaG_FD_81522 | JGI IMG/M metagenome (GOLD analysis project Ga0105249, IMG submission 81522) | Switchgrass rhizosphere microbial communities from Kellogg Biological Station, Michigan, USA - KBS S4-4 metaG | ecosystem: Host-associated > Plants > Roots > Rhizosphere > Soil | place... | reverse complement strand
AATGTACTGACAAATTCTCTCAAATAAACTTCGAGTAATTTAAACCAATCAATCAATGATAATATTTCGATCAATCAATCAGTAAAAATCCACACAAGTTGTTCTTCATATTCTCTTAATGATTAATTTATCACCTCGTCAGTGATAAATAAGACGCAATAAACATTTAACAACTTAACCCTCTAAGCTAAGTTCGTTTGCTGTATCGCGTCGGGATGAGCTCATTATAGGGCAATTTCTTACACACGCAAGTGCTTTTAACTGATTGTTTTATTGAGTGTTGTATTTTTATGCACCATTTTGGTTCATTTTTAGACTTTTTGTCGCATAAGCTTTTAATATTAAAGCAGAAATATGAATAAAATATTTCTGCTTTATTTTTTAACTATTTTTTCACATTTGTTTTTATTGTTTGAATACTGATGATTTTTACAGCTTGTTTAGGTACATCTTGGTGCATACCCACTGTTTGTGTTGGTGTCTGTACGATTTTATCGACGATATCCAGTCCTTGTGTCACCTTACCAAATACGGCGTACCCAGGGTTTCCAGCAGACTTATTTAAAAAGTCGTTATTTGCAACATTAATAAAGAATTGACTGGTTGCAGAGTTTGGCGCATTAGTCCGTGCCATAGCCAAAGTCCCACGAACGTTCTTTAAGCCATTGTTAGATTCATTCTGGATCGCTGGTTGAGTAGCCTTCTCTTTCATATTGCTATCAAAGCCACCGCCTTGAATCATAAAACCAGGGATAACACGATGGAAAATGGTGCCGTTGTAAAATTGACTATTTACATAGCTCTTAAAATTTTTTACTGATATCGGTGCTTGATCATCATAAAGCTCTATATTGATGTTGCCTAAATTGGTTTTAATTTGCATATCTGTATTGGCGAACGCTTGATTCACCAAAACCATTAAAGCAAGACCGATGCCTATTTTTTTAATCATTCTCTTTTCCTTAAACATTTTAAATTAATAAGCCTCTCATAGTAGTCTGCTTTTATTCTGTTGAAAAATGACATTTAAACACGTTTACCAATACTCAACAGTATTCACGACTATATCTATATAGCTGTCATAAGCCTTACTGATTGTTGAATATGTTGATGATGCTTTATCAACAAAAGAACTGTATGGATAAATCTGTGTGTTTAGCCTTTATAGAGCAATTACCCTTATTTGATTATTTTTTAATCAATCACTTTTGTTCCACGTGAAACAAAAATGACTTGTACAAGAGGATATTGTGTTATTGCTTATCCCAAAATTTACGAAACTCTTTACTCATCTCTATAACGTATTTTTTTGCTTTACGTGAAACAGGGGTTAAGTTAATAAATCCGTGGGTTTGATCTTCATAATCCTGATAATGAACCTTTACCCCATTTTGACGTAACTTATAAGCATAGATTTTACCTTCATCATGCAAAAGATCATGTCCAGCCGTTACTACAAATGCAGGAGCAAGTTTCTTTAACTGCCCATTGGTCGGTGAAATGATTGGATCATCCAATGCCATATTAAAACGTGTTGCATAATAGTCAGTCACATAATCAATATCTGAGCCTGTCAACACCAAGCCATCTTTATAAGCAAAGAAAGATGGATGTCGACTCTTAAAATCAACAGCAGGATAAATCAAGAACTGGGCTTGAGGTGCAAACACTGTATTGACTGTGCGTTGTGCAACAACAGCACTAATATTTCCGCCCGCGCTATCTCCTGCAACCGCAATACGGTTTTTGAGAATTTTAAATTGACGGCGATTTTGATACACCCAAGCCAAAGCATCTTCACAAGATTGAATTAAGTCACGTGGGCCAACTTCAGGTGCGAGTGGATATTCAATACTTAAAACCTGAACTTTTGCATGAGCAGCAATTAAGCGACACACTTCATCATGGGTGTCTACACTACCCACCACAAAACCACCGCCATGATAAAATACAATCATTGGCAATTTTTTATTTGGTGCAGGATGGTAATGGCGTGCATAGACACTGCCACTTTGTAGCGGAAGACGAATATCTTCAACAAATTGGATATGGGTCGGTTTGTTTATAATAGATTGCATTTGTGATTCAAATTGCTTTCTAGAGCGCTCTACATCTGCGCCAATAAAACCCACTTTGCCCTGTTTAAGTTGAGCTGCCATCAAACATTTGGTGAAACTATCCAATTGAGGAAACTGGTACGGATAACCCAATAACTTGGTTAATGACTCTTGAGCGAATGTAGGCAAACGATCTAAAGCCCTACCTGCCGAACCCTGCCCTTTTTCGACTAAATCATGAATACTACGTTGAAAAGCAACCATTACGCTTCTTCCTTAAATGTTCAAATTCTTCATATTGTCTACATGATCAGGCATCGACTGACTATAATCTTATACAAGTCTCATCATCGATATACAAATATAATTTTTAAATACGCTAATCTGAGTTAAATGACTTGTCATTGACTATTTTGCTATATCTGAATTTTTTTTTGCTATTTTGCTTGTTAAATGGAGACAACTTATGGCTATAAAAGCATTAATTGTTTCATTCATAACATCTATTATTGCTGTTGGTTGTGTTGCATTTCCTGAAGATGGTTATGACTCTCGTGGCTATGGGCAACCCGTATATCGAGATTATGGCTATGGACAACGCTATGATCCAAGATATGACCGAAACAATGATCGCCAACGTTGGGAACGCGAGCGAGCTTATCGTTTACAACAAATGCGCATTGAACAAGAACGGCGCCAAAAGAACTGGGATAAACAACGTTGGCAATATGAACAAGCCAAACGTGATCAAATGAAAAAGCAGCAATGGGAACAACATAGAAAAGATTGGAACAATAAATCAAATCGTGACCACCGCTGGGACAACCGACCTGATCAAAAACAGTGGCAACAGCGTGATCGTCAAAATCAACAACAGCAACGTGATAAAAGACGTGATGAGCGTAAAAACAGAGATCAAAACCAAGATTAATGTTCAAGAATCTGGGGCTAACCCAGATTCTTTTGTCTTTTTAGCAAACAATTTATTCATTTATAAAAGCAAAAGTAATGATTTTCCTCAGTAATTAATAGCTTCTGACATTTCTTCTTTGCTGAGGAAATTTTGTCATTTGGGTCATTGCGAACTGACTCATTTCAAGCAATGATTTCAATAACATCAATTCATCATTGAACTCGAACAATTGATTTGGAAAATCGATTGTTCTGAATAGATCATGTTGGGTTTAGCAATAAACGATTTTCTAAACTAGATACATTTTTGATGTCACAAAGTTCTATTGGTCGAAGCTCTTCGATTCAATTTAACATGAATAATATTGATCATGGAAAGGAAAAAAATAATGAAATGGTCTAACGCTCTCATTGCTTCTGCGGGTCTTTTGCTTGCAACATCTGCCACTCAAGCAAAACAAGTCATGTGTGTATTTGATTTAGTGGGTAAAAATGGTGATGTGTTTACCTTAATGAAAGATTATCAACTTGCAGCGAAAAACTGGGGTGCGGATCTGGAATTAAAAGTGAATTCAAATGAATCTGTTATTGCAGAAGATTTTAAAGCGGGTAAATGTGATGCTGTCAGTATCACAGGTATGCGTGGCCGCCAATTTAATAGTTTCACTGGCTCTTTAGATGCAATTGGTGCGATTCCAGATCTCAATCTCGCGGTAAAAGTCATGCAAGGCTTAGCAAATCCAAACTTTGCAAAATACATGACCAGCGGAAAATATGAAGTTGTTGGTGTTATTCCAGTAGGTGATGCTTTCCTGATGGTCAATGACCGCAATATCAATACCGTTGCAAAAGCAGCAGGTAAAAAAATTGCGGTACTCGACTATGACCAAGCACAAAAAATTATGGTTCAACAAATTGGTGCTCAAGCAGTTGCCGCGGATGTTACAAATTTTGGCAGTAAATTCAATAATGGTCAGGTTGATATTATTGGTGCACCTGCAGCGGTATTTAAACCTTTAGAGCTGCATAAGGGTTTAGGAACCAAAGGCGCTATTGTGAATTACCCACTGCTACAAGTCACAGGTAATATCATCATTCGTCCAGATAAATTCCCTGCTGGCTATGGTCAAAAATCTCGTGATTGGATTAAAACGCAATTGCCTCGTGCAAACACTATCATTGGAAAAATGAAAGCAGATATTCCGGCGAAATACTGGATGCAAGTTCCAGATGGTGATAAGCCTGGTTATCAAAAACTCATGCGTGAATCGCGTATCAGCTTGACCAAACAAGGCGTTTATAACAAACAAATGATGAAAATCCTTTGGCAATTCCGTTGTAAAAACGATCCGAAAAACTTTGAATGTGCGCTACAAGATGAGAACTACAAATAATTCTAGATTAAATCCGATAAATTTAGTCTGAATTTACTTTAAAGTTCACTCACTGACCATATATTGAGTATGTTATACTGAATATATGGTCTTTTCATTTAAGCCATTTGAAATCTGAGGAACAATATCATGACCGCCCAAGCACTTGAGCTGACTGACAATGCTGCAAATAAAGTTCGCCAACTTCGTGATAGCGAAGGTAATCAAGATCTGATGTTACGTGTCTATGTAACGGGTGGCGGCTGTTCAGGATTTTCTTATGGTTTTAACTTTGCCGAAAGTATGAATGAAGATGATGCTGAATTTATAAATGGTGATGTAAAAATGTTGGTTGACTCCTTGAGTTATCAATATCTCGTCGGTTCTAAAGTTGACTATATTGAAGGCTTAGAAGGCTCACGTTTTATTGTAGAAAACCCGAATGCAACAACAACTTGCGGTTGCGGTTCATCATTCTCCATTTAATTCAAAGCATATTTTGAATCAAATCATGCCCTCTTCTTATGAGGGCATTTTTATGGTTGAGACATCAAGCTTAAATCGTTTCTAAAATATGTTGGCTCAATTGTTTTGCATTCTGCACTGGAATCCAATGCGTCGCATCCATCACAATTTCTTTATAAGCTGCTTTTACATAATGATGATTTAAGGCAACGCTTTTAGAACCTATCGCCGAGTCATGTTTGCCCCAAATAAATAAAGTCGGCACACAAACTGGTTGGGTTAAATTTTTATTTGAACTAAATGGAAGTCCCCGATACCAATTTAATGCAGAACTTAGACGCTTTTCCACCACGATGTCTTGTTGGAAATCTTCGAGTTGTTTTGCGGTCATTCCTGAATCTTTTAATAAACCTAGACCCAACTTCGGTAATTTATCAAATAATAATTCTGGAATTTTAGGTAACTGGAATAAACCAATATAGTAAGATTTTAACAATTGATTACTGTTGAACATCGAACGCATAAATGCTGCTTTATGCGGTACAGAAATCGTAATCAAATGTTTTATTTTTTCAGGATAGCGTTGAGCAACATCCCAAGCAACCACTGCCCCCCAATCATGTCCAACTAAATAAACCTGTTGTTGGATCATATCGATTAAAGCATTTACATCTTCAACCAAAGCAGAACTTCTATAATCACGGCGGTTTTGCGGTTGTGCACCTAAACTATAACCACGTTGATTAACAGCAAAAGTACGATAACCGTTTTGATTCAAGATCTCTGCAGTTTCTTGCCAGCTTTTATTGGTTTCAGGAAAACCATGTAACAAGACAAAAGGCTGCCCATCCAAAGGACCCGAATCTATCACATCAAAGCTAAAACCCTCTCTTTGAAATGATTCTATGCGCTGTTTCTGTATCGCTAAGTTCATTGTGATCTCAGTTTTAATTTTTATTGATAGTGGAAGCTTATGCGCTATTTTTTAACAGCAGTAAAGGACAATCTCAGCGCTAAACAGGTCGATCATTGTTCTACAAAATATCTCACACTGCTATACCTCACTTGTTCTTGTGTAAATATTGATTACTAAGGTGTATCACTCACCTTAGCAATCATTTTATTTTTAAACTGCTGTAATCGTGCCTAAGATACGATAGCCTTTTGCCCCCGTAACAGCAGGTAGGTTGCCACTTAACTGTTGGTCAAAACGCATGGCGAGCCATGCAAATGCAGTTGCCTCTACCCATGTCGGTGCTAAGCCCAATGCAGAAGTCGATTGTACAGACCAATTGTGCTTACGTAGACGCCAACGGAGTTGTTCAAGTAGATGTGAGTTATAAGCACCTCCACCGCAAACATAGACCTCACCCGTATCTAGAGGCGAACGATAAATGGCTTTCTTGATGGCACGTGTCGTGAGTTTCATCAACGTTGCCTGAATATTTTCAGGGGTATCTTCTAATTCATCATATTCTAAATCATTACGCCAATCTAAAATCTGCTCATCTAACCATTCCAAGTTAAAGTCTTCACGCCCTGTACTTTTTGGAGGTTCTTTAGAGAAGTATTCATTTGCTTGAAGGCGATCTAACAATGAACGTATCGGTTGACCATAAGCTGCCCAATTGCCATTTTCGTCATAAGGTTGCCCAGTATAACGATGACACCACGTATCCATAAGAATATTGGCAGGGCCTGTATCAAAACCATAAACATTCTGCTCATCACCAGCAGGCAGCATGCTGACATTGGCAATCCCCCCTAAATTGAGAATCACTCGATGAATGGTTGAATGTTGGAATAAAGCTTGATGAAACGCTGGAACTAGAGGAGCACCCTGCCCACCTGCCGCCATATCACGACGACGAAAATCTGAAATCACAGGAATTTGAGTAATTTCCGTAATAATATTTGGATCACCAATTTGTAAAGTAAACCCATGTTCTGGGCGATGCCGAATAGTTTGTCCATGACAACCAATCGCTTTAATTTGGCTTTTATCTAAATTATTTTCTTGTATAAGTTGGTTAATACCATTGCCAATCATGGTTGCAAGAGCGACATCCGCCTTACCCATTCGATCGATTTCATTATCATCAGGTAAGGTCAATGCCATCAATTCATCACGTAAATGAGGATCAAAAGCGACTGTAAGCGTGGCATGGATATGTAAAGGATCAAATGAAGCAGCAACAAAATCGACGCCATCCATGCTGGTTCCAGTCATTACGCCAATATAGATTGTTGTCATGAGATATTCTTCGCCTGCATTATGCTGAAAAAATGTTAGTATATCGCACAAATAGTCTAACTGAAGTATTTGGGTTTTTGTAATGTCAAATTTCCTGCCGGCTGAAGAACAACTTGCCCTCATTCGCCGAGGCACTCACGAAATTATTTCTGAAGAAAATCTTCTGAAGAAACTAAAAGAAAATCGTCCTTTAAAAATTAAAGCAGGATTTGATCCAACTGCCCCAGATTTACATTTGGGTCATACTGTTTTAATTAACAAATTAAAAGCGTTTCAAGATCTTGGTCATGATGTCACATTCTTGATTGGTGATTATACTGCCATGATTGGTGACCCAACAGGTAAGAGTGCGACTCGTCCACCGCTATCGCGTGAACAAGTTTTAGAAAATGCCAAAACATATCAAGAACAAGTGTTTAAAATTCTTGATCCAAATAAAACCAAAGTTCGTTTTAACTCTGAGTGGTTTGCAACAAAAACCGCTGCTGATTTGATTCAATTGGCTTCGCAGCAAACTGTTGCGCGTATGCTAGAACGTGATGACTTTACTAAACGCTATAATAGCCATCAACCGATTGCTATTCATGAGTTTTTATATCCTTTGGTTCAAGGTTACGACTCTATCGCGCTTGAAGCCGATGTTGAGCTTGGTGGTACAGACCAGACCTTTAACTTACTCATGGGGCGTACTCTTCAAGGTCGTTATGATCAAGAAGCTCAAGTATGTATTACCGTACCGATCCTAGAAGGATTGGATGGCGTTAATAAAATGTCGAAGTCTTTAGGCAACTATATTGGTGTATTTGATGCCCCTGGCGCAATGTACCAAAAAGTATTGTCTATGCCTGACAGCTTGATTGAACGCTATTTTGAATTACTCAGCTTTAAGTCTATGGACGAAATTGACGTTCTTCTCAAAGAAATGGCTGAAGGTCGTAATCCGCAAGACATTAAGAAAATTCTTGCACTTGAGTTGGTTGAACGCTTCCATGGCGCAGAAGCTGCTGAACATGCACATAAAGGTGCGGGTAACTTAATCACAGAAGGCGAACTACCTGAAGGTACGCCTGAAGTGACTATTTCTCGTGGTGAATACAATGGAGAAATCTCGATTGTGTCTATTTTACGTGCCGCAGGCTTAACCAAAAATTCAGCACAATCTAAAGATGCTGTTTCACGTGGAGCCGTAAAAGTAGATTGGGAAGTTGTGGATGCAAACTTCACTGTGAAAGAAAATGTCACTCTAGTCATTCAGGCAAGTAAAAAAGCCATTGCAAAAGTGACCTTTACCGATTAATCCCTTCTAAGCCAATAAAACCAGAAAAGCCATCAACATTGATGGCTTTTTTATTGAATAAATTTATTCACCTGCAAGTGAACATTCAAAGTTAGTGCGATCTACTGTACAGCGTGCTTTTTTCAGTACCGACATCATCACAGGATCGTATACCCCTCTTTTTGTTAACTCAATCCGCCCTTCTCGCAATAATTTCTGATAACGGAGTGCATCATCCTTAGACACATTTAATTTATATTTTGCTGGAATTTCAGCTTCCATTTTTTCTATTTTCTTAAATGAACTTGGTAACTGCTTCACAGCCCACTCACGTGACTTAATACCAAAACCTTCTGGAAACTGCTCAGGTTTAATAATTAAATCGGCAGTCACATTCACTACAGGATAAGTAAACATTGCACCATTGCTACCTAAACCTTTATAAATTTCCAATGGTTTATAGGCATAGGCTGGCGAAGCAATCGCATCCACCTCACCATCATTAAATTTTTTCACAAAATTGAAAATATCAGAAGGAACCCCGATTGCCCCTACACGCTCAACGGCAACCTTTTGTGCAAGATCATAATGCAGATAGGTAAACTTTTTACCTTTGCCCTTCTCCAAAGTATTCATTGCGCGATCTTTAACAAAGATATAAGCAATACCAATCGGGGTAATCATTGCCAATTCATATTTGACCCCATTTTTTTCAGAAACCAATCTTTTTGCATTGCGTTTATCCAAGGCATAGTTGATCGCTCTTCTGGCAATTTCATTGTTGGGAATTCCGCCCAAAGCATCAATAGATCCACCAAATTTATTGTATTCACGTGAACGCATCGTGGTCATTGCCGCGGCATCACATTTATTGGTTTTAAAATTTTTATCCACAGCTTCTTCTGACTGATACACGGTTAAATTAATATCAGCGCCCCATGCTTTGGCAGCTAAAGCCCATTCTTCCATGAGTTTATAAGATTCACCCGCTTTACCCAGTAAATCAAACACACACACATTTTGTTTTGCCTGTAGCAGAGGTGAAAAAAAAACTGAAAAAACAATCGGTAAATATCCTATTTTATTCATCATCTAACGTCCATATTTTTATAAATAGATTTATCCTTGTAGATGTAAAAGCAATCCGAGTCTTTTACTTTAACTACACATTTTTAGGTGATACTGTGATTAATTCTACATAAATTGGATATTTTGTGTTAGTTTTTTAACCAACTTTTAGATGAGATAAAAATTTAGGACAAAATTCTGATAAAAATAAGCGGAAGAGCTGATTTTATTGAGTGGTTTTAAAATTAAAATATTCTAATGATTGCTGCTGGTTTTGGAGATATACGCATTTTTTATTGAAGCACTCACAATAAAGCATTGTTTGTTTTTTTGAATTGATCCTATTTACCCAATTTATTGTGCTTTTCACTCAAGAAAAGACATTTTGTCACTTCTTTTATCAAATACATTTTTTGAACTCTACCATTTATCCTTTACTATACCGCATCCGATATTCAATAGTCAGTTTCCTATGATTCAGTTAGACCAACTTTCAATTCGCCGTGGTGGACGCATTTTATTCCAAAAAGCGTCTATGCAACTTCATCCTGGTTGGAAAATTGGTTTAACAGGTGTAAATGGTGCGGGTAAATCCACATTGTTCTCAGCACTTTTGGGTGGAATGGAGTCAGACAGCGGTAGCTTAACCCGTCCAAATATATGGACAGTTGCCCATATGGCTCAGGAAATCAAAGCTTTAGATATGAAAGCTATTGATTTTGTGTTATCTGGTGATGAAGAATATTGGCTCATCCAAGACAAACTAAATCATTCTGAAGATTTGAGTAATGATGAGTTAGCGCATTTATATAGCCGTTTTGAAGAAATTCATGGCTATACAGCTGCATCTAAAGCATCTCAACTGATGGCTGGTTTAGGTTTTTTTGAGCATCAATCAGAACTCTTGGTTTCAAGTTTCTCTGGTGGGTGGCGGATGCGTTTAAATCTTGCTCGCACCCTGATGAGTCGCTCAGACTTACTATTACTCGATGAACCGACCAACCATTTAGACTTAGATGCAATTTTATGGTTAGAAGATTGGCTCAAGGCATATGAAGGCACGCTCATTTTAATTTCACATGACCGCGATTTCTTAGATGCAATCACAGATCATATTTTACATATCGAAAATCAAGTACTGACTTTATATGCCGGCAACTACTCTACTTTTGAAACCACACGTGCTGAGCGATTAGCACAACAACAACAAGCTTTTGAAAAGCAACAAGAAGCTAAAGCACACTTACAAAAATTTATTGACCGTTTTAAAGCCAAAGCGACTAAAGCACGACAAGCGCAAAGCCGTATTAAACAACTTGAACGTATGCAAGAGCTTGCCCCTGCGCATGTTGATAATCCATTTACCTTTAGTTTCCGTGAACCAAGCAAAATGAGTTCACCTCTGCTCACACTCGAACATGCAGATATTGGCTATGGCGATAAATTAATTGTCACCAATGTAAATTTACAGATTACACCAAGCAGTCGTATCGGTTTACTGGGAATGAATGGTGCAGGTAAATCGACCCTAATTAAATCTTTAGTCGGTGATTTACCGCTGATTCAAGGTTTACGTAAAGATTCTGAGTTACTCAATATTGGTTATTTTGCCCAGCACCAAATGGATGCTTTAGATGGCAATGCTAGCCCGATGTTACAACTTTCTCGCATTGCTGACCCAAAGATCAGTGAAGCAGCATTACGCTCCTTTTTAGGAAGTTTTGGCTTTAGTGGTGAACGTATGGACACCCCAAGCGAAAGCTTCTCTGGCGGTGAACGTGCGCGTTTGGCTTTGGCTTTAATCGTCTGGCTGCGTCCAAATGTTTTAATTCTCGACGAACCGACTAACCATTTAGATTTAGATATGCGCCATGCACTTACAATGGCTTTACAGGATTTTGAAGGTGCTGTGGTTTTAGTTTCCCATGAACGTCAGCTGATCGCTTCAGTCTGTGATGAACTTATTTTGATTCATGCAGGTCAAAGCAAGGAATTTGACGGGGATTTACAAGATTATGCAACGTGGTTACGTCAAGCACGTATCGATATGATCAAGAATGGACAACAGCCTAGTGCACCTGTTCAATCTCAGGTGATTGAAAAGCCAACTATTTCAAAACTCGATAAAGAAGCACAACGTAAAGAAGCTGCTCGTCAACGTGAACTGAGCCGTCCTATTCGTAAAAATATCGAGAAAATTGAAAGTCAAATTGGAAAAATTCAACCTAGACTCGTAGATATTGAAGCATTACTTGCAGACACAGCCCTTTATGAAGCAAACCGTAAAGATGATTTACTCAAACTCATGAATGAACAGACAGAGTTAAAAGTAAAATTAGAACAAGCTGAAGAAAAAATGCTTGAACTGATGATGGAACTAGAAACATTAGAAAGCTCTTTCGATTAAAAAGTGCTTTTAAATACAGTAAGCCCCTCAAATTAGCTAGAAATAGGCAAATGCCTTTTCTAGCTTTTTAATAAAAAATCAATAAGTTAATCAATAAAAACTATTTATTTAAAGTTTTAACCGCAATTCCATCGCCTTAACAAAATTTAAAGTTCTATACCTCTTCTCATAAATCATCAGTAATTCAATACATAGCCACGCTATGCAAACACGCTCAGGTGTTGTTTCTCATTACTCTATATTCCCGCAGATCAAAAAGAAGGCTTTTTAGCACAATAATCCAATAAAAATCATAAGCTTATTTTTTTCAATCTCCAAGCAGCATTCAACAGCCACGTCTCCCCCTAAAAGCATCTTTAAATCGACAAAATGCAATCATAACTTTTATTTATAATAGACAATTTCCACCGTGGAACATATTAGTACACCTAAATAATAGCGAAAAAGGCTTTAAAAAAGACAATTCATTTGAACTTAAAAAATTTTTTTATCAATTGCTTGTGGATAAGTTAAAATTTTAAAACAGTTCTTTTGACTCATTCTTTGAGAGCATTTTTTAATGATTTTGAAGTTTTATATGTGATTAAATCAGTCAGTGTTGATCGAATTTAAGCTTAATTGCAAAGTTACCCACATACTTATCAACATTATTTTGGTTAATAATAGAACAAAATTCAAGTGAAAATTTAACCGTTCATCGCTTTTTATAATGAACATTCATCTAATTTTTTTTGATTTCAGCAAAATTATTTAAAATTACATAGATCATGAATTTCGAACAATTTGTAATGAAAAAGCATAACTCGGACTTAAAAAACTGATTTACTTATAAAAAGATTGTCGATGAAATGAGAGTTAAGTCGCTAATTCACAATAATTGTCAAAAAAAAATAATAAATGGAGTAAATGCTCTATTTTTTTCAAACAAAGCTGATTAATATTGCGCTTATGGAAAAGTTCCTAAAGATGGATAAATAGATAAGGACGAAAATATGAAAAAAATTGCATTCGCTATTGCTGCAACTTCAATCGTTGGATTTAGTTCAGCATCTCAAGCTGCGACAGATGTCTGCGTATTTGACTTATTAGGTAAGTCAGGTGAATCATTTCAAATGGCACAAGAATGGGCATTATCAGCAAAAAGCTGGGGCGCTGATATCAATCTCATTCCAAAACAAGATGAGGCTGTTGCAGATAACGACTTTAAAGCAGGCAAATGCGATGGCGTATTTATGACTGCAATGCGTGCGCGTCAATACAATAAATTTGTGGGTTCAATCGACTCTATTGGTGGTGTGCCAAGTAATGCGATTGCACAAAAAGCCATTACTTTTGCCTTAGATGCACGTAATGCTGCAAAAATGAGCACAACCTTGGGTGGTAAAAAATACGAAGTTGCTGGTATTGCACCACTTGGTTCAGCATTTATTTTTGTACGTGATAAAAATATCAACTCGATTGAAAAAGCCGCTGGTAAAAAATTTGCTGTGTTAAGCTATGACAGCGCTCAAAAAATTCTAGTACAACGTGTTGGTGCACAAGCAGTTCCTTCAGATATCACCAACTTTGTTGCAAAATTCAACAATGGTCAAGTTGATATGGTCGGTGCACCAGCTTATGCCTACAAACCCCTTGAAATTCAAAAAGGTTTAGGTGCAAATGGGGCAATGTTTAACTTCCCTGTATTACAAGTAACTGCTGACTTTGTCATCCGTCCTGAAAAATTCCCTGCAGGTTTTGGTCAAAAATCTCGTGATTATTTTGTTAAAAACTTGCCAAAAAGCTTTGCTATGATTAATCGCTTAGAAGCGACTATTCCAGCAAAATACAAAATGAATTTAACCGCTGAAGATAAGCTGAAATATCAAAAATTAATGCGTGATGGCCGTTTAGAACTGACTAAACAAGGTATTTATGATGCAGGTATGATGTCTGTGTTGAAAAAAGCACGTTGTTCAGTAGATAAAGCCAACTTTGAATGTACGCTAGGTGGTGAATAATACTTTAGCTGAAATAAGCTAAAGTCTACAAAAAAACCAGCTTTGATAAGCTGGTTTTTTTGCTTTAAATTTTTAAATAGAAGCAGTAGTACCATCAAAATTAAAATAGTGGATATAAAAAAGGGAATAAACCGAGGTTTATTCCCTTTTATTGATTAAAATGAGTTTAATTAAGCATCAATATCTGCATTTAATGCATTTTCTTCAATGAACGCACGACGTGGTTCTACATCATCGCCCATTAAACATGCAAACATACGATCGGCTTCAATTGCATCATCAATGGTCACTTGCAGCATATTACGGTTTTCAGGATCCATTGTAGTTTCCCAAAGCTGTTCAGCATTCATCTCACCCAAACCTTTATAGCGTTGGATCATCATACCGCGACGTGAATCTGTCAAAATGTGTTGCCAGACCTGATGGAAAGTCGAAACGTTGATTTTACGTTCGCCTTTTTGCAGATAAGCGCCTTCTTCTAACAAGGTGAACCAGCTCTTCGAGTTTTGCAATAAACGCTTATATTCACCCGATGCCAATAAACCCGCATCTAATAAATAGCTATGCGGTAAATTGTGCACATAAATCGTTATACGCGGGAAATAGATCGTCGTTTTAAGCCCATCAGCAGTTTCTTTATCAAACGATTCCAAGCTCAACACTGGACGTAAACTTGGTTGCGTTGTTTCAATCGCAGCACGAAGTTTTTCACCCCATTGTTGTACATAATCTTGGTCATGATTTTGATCAAGTTTAAAATGCTCAAGACTCAATAAACCATCCAGCAAGGTCGCAGGATAACGTACGGTTAAACGCTGCAAACTCTTTTGGGAGGTTTGATAATCAGCAATCACTTTCTCTAATGCTACGCCACGAATTGCAGGCGCTTCAGCATTGACACGTAATTCAAGTTCATCAATCGCATTTGAAATCAAATAAGTTTCTAAAGCATCATTGTCTTTAATGTACTGCTCTTGCTTACCTTTTTTCAGTTTATACAGTGGTGGTTGCGCAATATAAATATAACCACGTTCCACAAGTTCTGGCATTTGACGGAAGAAGAAAGTCAAAAGCAGGGTACGAATGTGTGAACCATCCACGTCAGCATCGGTCATGATAATGATTTTATGATAACGCAACTTGTCTGGGTTATATTCTTCACGGCCAATACCACATCCTAATGCAGTAATTAGCGTACCCACTTCCTGAGATGAAATCATCTTATCGAAGCGTGCACGTTCCACATTCAGGATTTTACCTTTGAGCGGAAGAATGGCTTGCATTTTACGGTTACGGCCTTGTTTTGCAGAACCGCCCGCAGAGTCACCCTCGACTAAGTATAATTCTGAAAGTGCTGGATCTTTTTCCTGACAGTCTGCCAATTTACCTGGAAGACCAGCAATATCAAGCGCACTCTTACGACGTGTCATTTCACGTGCTTTACGCGCAGCATCACGCGCACGTGCAGCATCAATGATTTTGCCTGCAATAGATTTTGCAGCCTGAGGATTTTCTAATAAATACTCAGAAAAGGCTTTGTTCATTGCCTGCTCGACAGCAGGTTTAACTTCACTCGACACCAATTTTTCTTTGGTTTGAGATGAGAATTTAGGATCAGGTACTTTAACTGAAACAATTGCTGTTAAGCCTTCACGCGCATCATCACCAGTAACTGCAACTTTCTCTTTTTTGAGTAAGTTTTCATTTTCCATGTAGCTGTTTAAGCCACGTGTCAACGCTGCACGGAAACCAGCTAAATGCGTTCCACCATCTTTTTGTGGAATATTGTTGGTAAAGCAACGAACATTCTCTTGATAGGTATCATTCCATTGCAAAGCAACTTCAACACCTATGCCATTTTCAGCTTGAGTGGTGAAATGGAAGATTTCATTGAGATGGGTTTTACCTTGGTTAATATATTTTACAAACTCAGATAAACCACCTTCGTAATCGAAGACATGTTCTAAGGCAACACGTTCATCACGTAGGACAATACGAACACCCGCATTCAAGAATGAAAGTTCACGTAAGCGACGTGCCAAAATATCGACATTAAAAATCGTTTGGCTAAACGTTTCAGTACTTGGCCAGAAACGAACAATGGTCCCTGTAGTTTCGACATCACCCACAATTTTTAACGGATAAACCGGATCACCATGTTTATATTCTTGTTGATGAATATGACCAGCACGATGAATCGTAAGTTCAAGTTTGCTTGAAAGTGCATTAACTACAGATACACCTACGCCGTGCAAACCGCCTGAAACTTTATAGCTATTATCATCAAACTTACCACCTGCGTGCAGAATCGTAAGAATTACTTCTGCAGCAGAGACACCTTCTTCCGGGTGAATATCGGTTGGAATACCACGTCCATTATCTGCAACGCTGACTGACTCATCTTCATGAATAGTCACTAAAATTTCATCACAATGACCAGCTAAAGCTTCATCAATCGCGTTATCCACGACCTCAAATACCATATGGTGTAAGCCTGAACCATCATCAGTATCACCAATATACATACCTGGGCGTTTACGAACTGCATCTAGACCACGTAATACTTTGATACTAGAGGAATCATAAGCCTTTTCAATGGTTGGTTCTGTTTGAGAAGCTATTTGATCTTCTGAACTCATGGTTTCTCCCTAGTGAAAAATAGGTCTTTCCAAAATTGGCTAAAATCTAAAATCATGTTGCAACAACACTTACCTGACCTTGGTCAACATTGAATAACTGGTAGGAAATAGACAAATCATGTAAATGCTTTTTTACTGATTCATGGTCTAGTGTGGTAATAAAAACTTGACTACCAAGTTGGCTCAATCGCTCAATTAAACGTTGTTGTGCGCTTAAATCTAATTCTGCTGTCACATCATCTAATAATACCACAGTTTCTTTATTACAGGCATGTAACATGGCAATTTGTGATAGTTTTAAAGCCATTATCAATAACTTTTTCTGCCCTCTAGACAGTACCACATCCGCTTCGCCTAATGGGGTTTTTAATCGGATATCTGCACGATGCGGTCCATACTCGGTATAACGTCGATCAACATCTTTTTGGTGATATTGAATCAGGTCATTGGCCAAACCATGTTCCACATGGAACCCTGCACTATATTCCATTTCAATCTTTAAATCGGGTAGCAACTGCGCCAAATCTTCTTGCAAATATAGCTTCCATTGCTCAACAATCTCGACCCGTTGAGAATGCAACATTTCACCATAATCACTGAGCATTTTGTTCCACGGCTCTAAATCGAGCAAAGTTAGATTACGTTTGGTTTTAAGTAAGCTATTTCTTTGCTTTAAAGCGCGTGAATAATATTGCCACGCATGATAGAAATCTGGTTCCACGTGAAACATGAGCCAATCCAACAATTGGCGACGTGGTTTTGCCCCATGATCGATAATATCGGTACTTAATGGGTCAATCAGTTGCAACGGTAAGATTTTGGCAAGCTGTCCTTGGGTTGCAACAGTATCACCATTAACTTTAATTAACTGCTCACCACTTTGCAGCTTTTGCATACCAATCTTTTCAGTCAAAGATTGGGCAAAAACAATGGCGTCTGATTGATTATTTTGAATGTAATTTTTAGGGATATGTGTTCGAAAAGATCGACCTGTTGCCAATAAATGAATGGCTTCTAAAATCGAAGTTTTACCTGAACCATTTTGTCCATAAAAAACATTAAACGGTTGCAACTCATGCAGAGCAACCGTCTTGAGGTTTCGAACACGTTGTATATTTAAACGCGTAATATGCATGGCTATGATTTAAAAATAAATCAATTAAACACGCATCGGCATCACAACATAAGTTTGATTAGATTGGGTTGGATCTTGTACCAATACCGACTGATTCGCTTCAGACATGGTCATTGCGACATCATCACCATCTAAAACGCTTAATACATCTAAAATATATTGCGCATTAAACGACATTTCCATCGGCGCATTGGCATATTGAATAGCTAAATCTTCAATCGCTTCATCTTGCTCAGGGTTATTGGCACGTAATTGCAAAGAATCAGCATTAAAGTTTAAGAATACACCACGTAATTTTTCATTACTTAAAATCGCAACACGTTGTAAGGATTGCTTAAATACATCATGTGGAATATTTACAACTTTGTCACCGCCACGTGGAATCACACGACGATAATCAGGGAATTTCCCATCAATTAATTTTGTTGTGAAACGTACCGTAATATCGCCTTGTTCTTTGTCGCGGCTAGAGGTTTGAATGGTAACATTTAACAATTCACGACCAATTAACAAGGTCAATTGCTCATCTTCGATACTTAAAAGACGTTGTAACTCACCGACTGCTTTACGTGGAACAATGGCTTGAACCAATTGTGCAGCAGTTGAGGACGCTAATGTTTCACACAATGCTAAACGGTGCCCATCGGTAGTGACTGCGCGTAATTGATTTTCATCAATTTCCAATAATGTACCTGTCAGATAAAAACGTACATCTTGCACAGCCATGGCAAATGAAGTTTTTTCAAATAAACGTTTTAATTCACGCTCAGTGACTTGAACTTGAGTGCCTTGGCTATTTTCATTGGTTAACAATGGATAATCTTCAGCAGGCAAGATTCCTAAAACAAAGCGGCTGTTTCCAGATTTTAAAATACAGCGTTGATCTTCAGTGATCTGCAAATCAATCAAAGCTGCTGCTGGTAAAGATTTACAAATATCGACCAACTTACGTGCAGGAACTGTGGTTTCCCCTGCTTGTAAACATGCACCTTCAGCTAGAGTTGTACTTGCCACAAGCTCCACTTCCAAATCCGATCCTGTAATCGTAAGGGCTTGATTTGTAGCTTGAATTTTCACGTTTGAAAGAATGTTTAAAGTATGGCGACGTTCAACTGCTCCAACCACATGGGACAAAACATTAAGTAAGCTCTCTTTCGCGATTTTCAAACGCACGGTGGAATTCCTCTAACTAAATATGACAAAAATGTGGGTAATAAATTTTTTTTAATGACGTACTATGCGGCAGTTTATGCCGCATTGCAAGCGCATAATTTGTACAAATTTTAACTTTGTAACAGGCGCATGAGGTTTTTATAATCCTCATTAAAAATTGGATCTTCATCGCGTAAACTTTGCACTTTTTCACAGGCATGCATGACCGTACTGTGGTCACGACCACCGAATGCCATCCCAATTTCAGGGAAACTGTCTCCAGTAAGCTCACGCGCAAGCCCCATAGCCAACTGACGTGGTCGTGCGTAAATACGTGTGCGTTTTGGTCCCACCAATTCTTTCAATGGAATACGGAAGTATTCACTCACTACGCGTTGAATGTTTTCAGTACTGATGGTACGGGCACGAATTGCCAAGACATCTTTCAATGATTCACGCACCACTTCTAGATCAATTGCAGACCCCTTAAAACGTGAGATTGCCACAACTTTGTTTAAAGCGCCTTCAAGCTCTCGCACATTGGCAACAACCTGTTGTGCAATAAATAAAGCGCAATTTCGAGGCAGATCGATGCCACTGCTTTCGGCTTTTTTCAGCAAAATTTCGATACGTGTTTCAATATCTGGTGGTTCAACCCCAACCGATAGTCCCCATGAAAAACGCGAGACTAAACGCGGATCCAATTCAGTTAATTCTTTTGGATAACGGTCAGAGGTCAAAATAATTTGTTTAGATTCATCCAATAAAGCATTGAATGTATAGAAAAATTCAACAAGACTGGCTTCTTTACCTGCCAACAAATGAATATCATCAACCAACAATAAATCTAAAGAACGGCAATTCTTTTTAAATTCTTCAACCTTGCCTTTTTGCAAAGAGCTGACAAAGTCTTGGACAAAGCTTTCCGCAGTCATATACATCACACGCGCATTTGGCTTTGCCTGTAATAATGCATTCCCAACCGCTTGCATTAAATGCGTTTTACCTAAGCCTGTAGGGCCGTATAAAAAGAGTGGATTATGTTGAGATTCACCGAGTTGTGTTAAAACTTTGCGGCAAGTTTCAGCCGCCATATGGTTTGAACGACCTTCAACAAATAAAGCAAAGTTAAATAATGGGTTAAGTTGTCGTTTCTTCACATTTTTTGCAGAAACAACTTCATATTCTTTGTCTTTTTTGGCTTTGACATGCTGTGTAGGCATCGGAGAACTTTCAAGCGCTGCCGTTGTGGTAGCAGGCTGTTCAGCAGCAGAAAGAATTGCACCAGGACGCGAGTCGACTAAAATTTCGACTTTGCGAATACGACCTTCAGATAATTGTTCTGCCAAAATAGAAATCAGTTCTAAATGATGTTCTTGAATGTAGCGAGTCCAATATGGATTGGGTGCATACAGTTTTAAAGTATCTTCGACTTCTTCTGCAACCAAAGGACGAATCCACATGGCAAAGACATTATCAGAGAGCTCTTGTCGCAAGCGAGTTAAGCAGTCCGTCCAAAGCATGTGAAACCCCTTCATTCAATTTTAAATTCAAAAAAGACTATTTACCCCTACCCTGTAGGTGAAGGGGTCGCCATTCTAACCAAGTTATCCACATCTGTCATGGTTAATTCAATCTAATTCGCTCAAAAAAGCAACCTTCTGTAAATAAATTCAAATTCAAAGCAGTTGTGGATAAGGTTTTCCACAAGCTGTGGATAAATTATCACAGAAAGTTATCCACAATCCATCAAATTAATAGAAACATGGATACTCACAGGGTAAGTTATTATTATTTATCTTAAAAAAGCGGTTTTCCACAGAAAAAATGCTCCCTAATAATAATAAATATAAATTTTAAATTTGAATTTATTTATAAGGATCAGGATTTCTGTGGATAAAGCTTCAGTTATGAATTTAAATTCAAAGCAATACGATTTTTAAATTTAAAATTAAGAAATTAAATTTAAATTGTGAATCAGCCTATGGATAACTTTGAGGATATATCTGTGTGTAACTCTTATTTGCATTATAAAAGAATAAGTTATGCTGTGAATATATATTTTTAATAATTTATTCAATTTAATCTATATAAAGTTGTTGTCTGGGTAAAAATAAAGCGTCTATATAAAAGAAATGTGTATATTTATTGACAGAATAAAGAATGCACAATACAATCGCGAACCTTTAGAAAAGATCAATTTTGGAGTTTCGATATGAAACGTACATTCCAACCATCTGAATTAAAGCGCAAGCGTGTTCATGGTTTCCGTGCTCGTATGGCTACTAAGGCTGGTCGTCAAGTATTAGCTCGCCGTCGTGCAAAAGGCCGTCATAGTTTAACTGTTTAATTTTTTAGACAGTTGATAGACGACTTGGGTGTTATGTCTCTTTATAGTTTCAGTCCAGAGGTGAGAATCCACTGCGCTGCTGATTACAAAGATGTATTTGATGGTGCGCTTTTTAAAGTGCATCAACCCCATTTTATATTCTTAGCAAAAGTCACCGAACAGCCTAAAAGCCGTTTGGGTATTGTTGTTGCAAAGAAGAAAGTGCGCCGTGCGCATGAAAGAAATCGAATAAAACGTTTAACGCGTGAAAGTTTTCGCTTAAACCAGCAAAATATAGATTTATTGGATATTGTGGTGATGCCTAAAGTTGGTATAGAAGCAGTTCCAAATGCTGAGCTTTTTCAGCAATTACAATTTGCTTGGTTGAAATTGCAGCGCATTGTTAAAAAGCACCATAAAATAGCTCAATCTTCCCCTCAAAAATAGAGGATACCAATGATTCGTTTATTGCATTGGTTGATTCGTTTCTATCAAATTGCGATTAGTCCTCTCATTGGACCTCGTTGTCGTTATATTCCGACTTGTTCTCAATATTCGTTAGAAGCGATCCATACGCACGGCGCATTAAAAGGTAGCTGGTTAGTGACCAAACGCGTGTGTCGTTGTCATCCTTGGGGTGGGTATGGTTATGATCCTGTGCCAAAAAAAACAATTCGTTTTATTTCATTTCAGCAAATAGATTCTCAAACGCTTCATGTTCCTGTACCCTTGCGTGAACGTTTATTGAACCAAAATCACTCTAACCACTTGGGGTAATAGATATGCAACAATGGGCCAGGTTTGCAATCCTTGGGGCCATGTTAGTCACCGCATATTTGCTCATTTTGGCTTGGCAAAAAGACTATGGTCATGACAATACATCGAAGGCTGCGACACCGCAGGCTGTTGTAGCGCATGATGTGTCTGCCGATCTGCCAAAAGGTCAAGCAACTGCGGCCACTAGCGATGTTCCACAAGCAAATATAGCTGCTGCACAACAGAATACAGCTGCACCAGCCACAGCAAATCAACAATTGATTTCAGTACAAACTGACCTTTATCATCTTTGGATTAGTCCTAAAGGTGGTGATATTGTTCGTATTGAATTACTGAATCATGACAAGAGCAAAGACAGTGATCAGCCTTTTGTTATGCTTGAAAGTGATGCAAAACGTACCTATGTTGCGCAATCTGGGTTAATTGGATTGAATGGTCCGGACAGTAAACCAGATCGTCCAAACTATGCGTTTGAAAAAACTGCTTATACTATTGCAGATGCCAAAGCAGCCAAAGACAAAGATGGCAAAACATCGCAAGTTTTAGCTGTGCCAATGGTATTTAAAACAGCAGATGGCGTTGAAATCATCAAAACATTTACCTTTAAACAAGGTCAATACCCAATCGATGTAAGCTATCAGGTTGTCAACCGTAGTGCGCAAAATTGGCAAGGACAAATGTTTGGTCAAATTAAGCGTGATAACTCCGATGATCCAGGAAAAACCTCTCAAGGGATTTTTACACTTGGAACATATTTGGGTGGCGCTTGGGGTACACCTGATGAGCATTATAACAAGCTAAAATTTGCAAATTTTACTGATGAAAAACTCAACACTGAAGCAAAAGGCGGATGGGTTGCGATTGTTCAGCATTATTTTGTAAGTGCTTGGATGCCTGGTCATTTTGGCGGTCAAGAATACACAGCAAAATTGGAATCTCGTAAATCTGCAGATGGTATGAATATCATCGGATTTACTTCTCCAACCATCAATGTTCCAGCTGGAAAAGCAATGAGCATTGATGCAACGTTCTACTCAGGTCCAAAAATTCAATCTGAATTAAAAGACTTGGCTGTTGGTTTAAACCAAACTGTAGACTATGGTTGGTTATGGCCAATTGCAAAATTATTATTTGCTGGCTTACAGTTCTTCCATAATCTTGTAGGTAACTGGGGCTGGTCAATTATCTTATTGACTGTATTGGTTAAGCTTATTCTTTGGCCATTGTCGTCTAAGAGCTATCGTTCTATGGCGAAAATGCGTGTGATTGCACCTGAAATGCAACGCATGAAAGAAGAGTTTGGTGAAGACCGCATGCGTTTCTCACAAGAAATGATGGCGCTTTACAAACGTGAGCAAGTCAATCCACTTGCGGGTTGTTTACCATTGCTGTTGCAAATGCCAATCTTCTTAGCATTGTATTGGGTATTGATGGAATCTGTAGAGCTTCGTCATGCACCATGGATGCTTTGGATTCAAGATTTATCTGCAATGGATCCTTGGTTTATTTTGCCGTTGATCATGGGTGTAACGATGTTTGTTCAACAAATGTTGAACCCACAACCTACTGATCCAATGCAAGCTAAAGTCTTCAAAATCATGCCGATCATGTTTACAGTATTTATGCTGTTCTTCCCTTCTGGCTTGGTTTTATACTGGATTGTGAACAACTCGATCACGATTCTGCAACAATGGTTTATCAACAAAAATGTTGCTAAAGCCAAAGTCGCAAGCGAAGTGGTTTAATCTTCATAGATTAAGCAATAGCTGAAAAAATCCGCTTAAGATGGTAATCTTAGGCGGATTTTTTTATTGTCAAAGTTTGAGTAATTTAGATGAGCAACCCTGTAAGCCAAACCACAATTGCAGCAATTGCGACTCCACCTGGACGTGGTGGTGTAGGTGTGATTCGTCTATCTGGTCCTAAGGCTTATGCGATTGCGCAAGCTTTAACTCAAAAAGCGCTTCCTCAAGCGCGCTTTGCTGGTTTTCGTCAATTTTTTGATGAAAAAGGTGAAGTGATGGATGAGGGGCTAGCAATTTGCTTTCCAAATCCAAACTCGTTTACGGGTGAAGATGTGGTGGAATTGCAGGGACATGGTGGTCCTGTAATTCAAAATGCACTTCTTGCACGATTGTTCGAGCTGGGTGCTATTGCCGCCAAAGCAGGCGAGTTTTCCATGCGAGCCTTTGAAAATGGCAAAATGGACTTAGTTCAAGCTGAAGCGATTGCAGATTTAATTGATGCGACCTCACAAGCCGCTGCGCGTTCTGCAGTACGTTCTTTGCAAGGTGCATTTTCCAATAAAGTGAATACCGTATTGGAAAAACTGATTCATTTACGTTTGCATGTTGAAGCGGCGATTGATTTTCCTGAAGAGGAAATCGACTTTTTGGCAGATGGAAAAATTCTTCATCTGCTTGAAGATGTGCAGGCTTCAGTCTCTGCTGTACAACACTCTGCACGTCAGGGGCAGTTATTACGTGAAGGTCTGCAAGTGGTGATTGCAGGTAAGCCAAATGCGGGTAAATCTTCGTTATTGAATGCCTTGGCGGGAAATGACCGTGCCATTGTTACGGATATCGCAGGAACGACGCGTGATGTACTGCATGAGAAAATTACTTTAAATGGCTTGCCTATCACACTGACCGATACTGCGGGCTTACGTGAAACAGGTGATGTGGTCGAAAAAGAAGGAATTCGCCGAGCAATCAAAGAAATTGAGCAAGCGGATTTATTACTTTTGGTTTATGACCTCAGCCAAGGTGAAAATCCTTTAGCTCTTGCTCAGCGCTATTTTGAAGATCATTTAGAAACTAAACGCTTGATGTTGATTGGTAACAAATGTGATTTAACTGCGCAGTCACCCGAATTAAGTGATTTTCAAGGCTTTCGCCATATTAGCGTGTCGGCCAAACAGGAAATGGGCGTACAAGCGCTTATAGATGCGATTACAACGCATGCTGGCTTCCATCCTGAAGAAGATACCTTTATTGCTCGTACACGCCATTTAGACGCAATGAGGCGCACTCAGCACTATCTTGCAGAAGCACATGAGCAACTTGAGGTCTATCATGCGGGTGAACTAGTCGCTGAATCGTTACGTTTAGCACAGAATGCCTTAGCTGAGATCACAGGCGATTTTAGTGCAGATGATCTGTTAGGGGTAATTTTTGGCTCGTTCTGTATTGGAAAGTAATCTCATTTTTTAGTATTATTCAATAAGTTCTAATACGTTCTAGCGAGTAAATAAATAGCATTAAGTAATAATTACTTAGTGTTATTTTTATATCTAATGATTATTCAATAGTGTTCAATAAGTTCATACAGTGCTATGATTTTTTTAGTCACTATAAAGTCACAGGCTTAGAGGTGGCTATATTTTTAAGTATGGTGACTAAATTATGGCTCAAGCTGAAAAGATACTTTTTTCTACTGATAGAGAAATAAAAAATCTAAAAGCTAGTGAAAATAGATATACCGCTAAAGACGCCTCAGCGAACGGATTATTCTTAGATATTACGACTACTGGCGTTAAGTCATGGTGGTATCGCTATTCGCTAAATGGAAAACAAGAGCGACTTGTTCTAGGGCGTTACCCTGATTTATCCCTTAAAGATGCTAGACAGTTACGTGATGAATCTGCCTCATTAGTCGCCAAAGGAATATCACCTAAACAAAATAAAAATAAAGTCACCAGTGTTGTATTTAGTGAATATGGTGAACGTTATTTAAATGAAGTGATAAGGAAAGAACGTAAAAATTCTTACAATATGGTTTTGTGCTTGAATAATGATATTTATCCAATGATTGGCAATATGGCTATTGATAAAGTCAGTGTTGATGATGTACGGCGTGTGATATGGCGTAAGAAAGATCAAGGCTATGATGCTTCCGCAAACCAAGTTAGAGGACTTTTAAAGCGTATGTTTGATTACGCTATGACACTTGGTTTAGTTCCTTTCAATCCAGTTTTAGCTATTCCAACACGGCATATTTATAAGGCAGTGCCTAGAGATCGGTTTTTAAAAATAGATGAAATAAGGACTTTCTACACTACCCTCTTAAATTCACGTATCTATCGTCCAAGAAAACTAGGAATTTTGCTGTCATTACTCACATTGGTTAGAAAATCTGAGCTACTAAGGGTTAAGTGGGAGGATATAGACTTTGAAAAACGTATATGGCTTATCCCTCAAACAAAAGCAGATAGTTCAACTGGACATAGCCGTGAAATGGTCGTGTATATGTCAAATCAAGTGATAGAGATATTTAAAGAATTAAAACAGATTGCAGGCAATGAGCCTTATGTCTTTGTAGGGAGAAAGTCAGGTACACACATAAGTCATAATGCGTTTAATGAATCTCAAAAAAACGCACTTAAATTAACAGATTTAGCTGATTTCACTATTCATGATTTAAGACGTACAGCTAGTACACATTTGAATGAACAAGGCTTTAATAGTGATGCAATTGAAGCATGTTTGAACCATACGGCTAAAGGCGTTCGTGCAGTTTACAACAAAGCTAAGTATGAAAAAGAGCGTACAGAGATGCTTCAAAAATGGAGTGATTTTATTTTTAGTGTGATTTACGAGCCAAATTTGATCTTTTTTAATCAAGCAAAAGGGGCTTAATTGTATCTATTTGTAAATTTAAAACATTAACCTATGTTAATAAAATGTTCAATAAATTGAACAGCTTATGTCTTGTTTTGTCTTGGTTGGGTGTAACGAAATCAAAAGGATAGCATCGAAACTAATATGACACTATATGCACAAATATGGATTTATATACATCCATTTATTCAATTGATTTTGCGACAACATTTAACGCAGTTGTTTGTTAAAGGGGTATCCATTTATGCTTAACTCTTATAAAGTAGCAATATGTTCATTGAGTTGTAACGAATTCAAGACAGATCAATGAGTAATAAAAAAAGAGCTGATGTACTGGAAATACATTAGCCCTTTGGTGACATAGATTAACTGGAAATTAATTCATGTCGATATTTTTAAACCGCCGTGACAGGCACAAACCTAAAGGAACTTTAGAAATGTAAACAGCTTAAAAACAAGTTTTATCGGAACTCCGATATGGTTAAGCAAGCTTAACCTATAGTTGGAACTATAGTGAACCTTTGGTTTAAAGTAAACATTTTGTGTTAGTTTTTACTAATTGATTGTATTTCTTTGAATGTATTGAACGCTAACAAAATACTATATCTACCTGATAAAACTAGTTTAAAAACTTAAACATTCCTACCTTTCTATTTTTGTGTCTAGGCATTTCCAATACTGGAGAATGTTTAGATGACTTTATCTAAATCGCAACAAACTGAAAATAACCGCTTAATCCGCCGTAAAGAAGTACAAGACAGAACAGGGCTTGGAGCTTCATCTATTTACGCAATGATGAAGATAGGCAAGTTTCCTAAATGCTTAAACTTGTCTGAACGCCGTGTCGCATGGTTGGAATCAGATATTGATTCATGGATAGCGGAACGGGTAGCAGAGCATCAAGCCACCAATGCAATATTGGAGGCTTAATTCATGAATGCAAATCATCAAACCCAAATCTTAAACCACCTCAAGCAAGGTAAAACCTTGAGCCAAGCAGAGGCAATAAATCACTTTGATTGTTACCGTCTGAGTGCAGTTATAGACCGCCTACGCAAGCAAGGCTTTGAGATAGTGACCCATCAAGAACCCAATCTAAATAACAAAGGCACACATGCCCGATATGAGTTAATTGGGGAGTTTGTCGCATGACCCCATCTATTTTTAATTTTAATAAACAGAATGTTCGTGTTGTTTATGGTGCAAATGGTGAACCTTTGTTTTGTTTACCTGATGTTTGTAAGGTGATGAATATTTCTCGTTCATCTGACTTGGTACAAATATTAAAGGGGTATGTTAAAAACGAAACCCTTAAGCGACAAGGAGCATTAAACCCTACTGGAGTGCAAAAAATTTGCATTTCAACTAATGGCGGTATGCAAGAACTCGCTTTTATCAATGAAGAAAATTTATATCGGGTTATCTTCCGATCTAATAAACCCGAAGCACTCAATTTTCAAAATTGGGTATTTGCAGAGGTATTGCCAACGATTCGCAAGACTGGTAGTTATTCTGCAAGACAAACCGCCTATGAAGAATTAAACCGCCTTTGTATGGAAGAAAAAGTATCAAAGGATAAAGGTTCATTTCACAGTCATGGGATGCACCGCCGTAAACGTGAAAAGCATAAAAATGCGGTACGAATTCAAACATGTAAGGCAAATATAGAACTTAGCTTTGAGGGGTTACACCATGATTGAGCATGTAAACCCTGAGTTTTTCAAAGCCTTTGACCACTACAAAGCCATGTTAGAGCAATATGGCGAAGATCATCCAATCACAGAGCAAGCATTCATTTTGGCGATGCACTACACGCCTGAGCATATCAAAGCTGAAATGGATGCCAAAGCCAAAGAATTACCCCCAAGCGGATACACCGATGACGGCGAACCTATGTACAGTCTTGAAGATATAGCTAAGCATTTTGGTATGCCATTTGAAGATGCTGAACAAAAGTTATTACAGATGATGGATAACCGTCAAAAAGTTGGGCTATCCAATGACGGTATTTTGATTAACTCAAATATCCATATCAACCGTGTGCAATGAGGGCTGTAAGATGAAAAATATTGTCATGGCTTCTTATCGAATCAACACAGAAAACGACATAGAAGCAGATTTAATCGTAAATAAGGAAGCGTGTAGCTTTGTTGAGTTGATTGCTATAGATGACGGCATTCAACACATTAATGATGGTATGAATATGCTTCTGCAAAACCCTGAATCTAAAGACGTTTTAGTCTTACATGGTGAAAGTTTAAACTGTTTGATTGATGCAATTGTGGGGGATTAATTAGCATGAAAAATAAATCAATTCATATTGCCAACATGCCGAAGTATGGTTATGCTGAATACCTCTCTAAATCTGTAAGCGTCACCCCACAGCGTTATTGTGGTTTTATTGTGCCTAAATTCTGCATGGACTCTCAATCTTTGCTCAAAATACAGGGTGCAAGCGTTTTAGCTACGCAAACAAGGCTTAAATCCCTCTATGAGGGGATGACATTGCAAAATATGGCTTTGCCTAATATGCAGGGCGGTTCTTACAGACCGAGAGTGAATCCCCTCACCCTAATTTCTCAGATTAGCGTGAATCAATTACCTCAAAACTGTAAGGAGGCAATTATGCCTAATCAATATTATAATTTAGCAATTGAAGATGGTTTTTCACCTTTTGGCTATAGAGTTATTCTAAACAACTTCCATTTCGCTACAAAAGAGCAAGAAAAGCGACAAATAGAATTATTAGAAAAATATGCACCTAAAAACGTAAAATTTTTGATTGTACGAGTAGGGGTAGATATTTGGCAAACAAATGATAAAAAGGCGGTGACACTATGAATATCACCGCCTCCATCAAACCCGATTCGATATTAGCAAATTGCACGATATTAAATCCAGTCGATCAAGGGTATTTAACCCACCAGATTATTGAGCGTTTTGGCAGTCCATCACAACCGATCTATGTTGACCAGTGCAATGTAGATATTGATGGTGTGAGCTATGAAAACCCCTTGATACTGCCTATTTATGATGGGCAATTAAATCTTGTCCAGTGTGCAGTATTGCAAGATAGGCATGGTGTACAAGTCATTCCTGATGGCTTGGCAAGTGGCTTTGCATACTACGGTGATTTGCAGAAAGATGAACCTATCCTTATCACTTATAACCTTGAAGCATTTTTTAAAATCGCTCAAACAGGTTACGCCGTTGTATTAGTGGTTTTGCCACACTTATGCAGTGGAAAATTATCAGAACTCAAAGCCTTTGATTTTGAGCAAATACAATATGTTATTCAGCAATTGTTTGAGGCAGGCTATAGACAGTTATATTTACCAGTACGCCCCGAAAACATACAACTTGAGCCATTCAAACAGCTTGAACAAAACACGGCTGTAAAATTGCTGAATCAGTATTTAAAGATAGGTGAAAATGAGTTTTTCATTGAATTATCAAAGGATGAATCAATAGAGGAAGTCACAGCATTTATTGATGAAGCGATAGAATTATTACCGCAAAAAAATATATTCCCCAAAGGGCATTTAGCCAAGCCGTTCCGATATGGTGACGGCGTATTTCATCTTTTAGAAAGTGGATTGTATTACATTGAGCAGACTAAAGATGACGAATATAGACGCTATATATCCAGTCCTATTCGAGTATTGGCACAAACAAGGGACACCACCAATAACGCATGGGGGCGATTACTAGAATGGCAGGATGCGGACGGCATAAAGCATACTCAAGCCTTATCAATGGAGCTATTTCAATCTGATGGTGTGGAACTCCGTAAGGCTTTGGCGTATCAAGGCGTAATCATTGCCCCTGATGGTAAAGCAAGGAATTTACTGCAAAGTTATTTAATGAGTTACCCGACTGAAATAAGGGCTTTATGTGTTGACCGGGTAGGATGGCATGACAATGTATTTGTGTTACCTAATGAACAGATCGGACAGTATGAAAATGACGATCTAATTGTTTACCAGACTACACAGGGCATTGATAGCAATTATCAAAGCAACGGTACTTTAGAGCAGTGGCAAAAGAATATTTCTATCCCCCTTTCTACCCATTCAAAATTGGTCGTTGCTTTAAGTTCAGCATTTGCAGGGCAATTACTCACCCCACTTGAACAACAAAACGGTGCAGGCGTTCACTTCAAAGGACAATCATCCAAAGGCAAAACAACCGCCTTATATGTGGGTTGCAGTGTATGGGGTAAACCTAGCAACTATTGCAAAACATGGAAGTCTACAGGTAACGCTTTAGAACATACCGCATATATTCATAACGATGGATTCTTGGCACTAGACGAGATTGGAGAAGTCGCCAATCCAAAAGAATTAGGTAACATTGCTTATATGCTTGCCAACGGTAAAGGCAAGGCTCGACTGACAAAGGAGATCAAAGCCAAACCATCTTATGCTTGGAAAATCATTTTCTTGTCTACTGGTGAAAAGAGCCTTAAAGAAATCATGCAGGAGAATGGACAGAAAACCAAATTAGGGCAAGAGGTTCGTTTGATTGATATTGATGTAGATCAATCTGAATATGGCTTATTTGATCAGATCGACTTTGCCGGAGATGGTGCAAAACAATCTAGGCTACTGGTAGAGCGTTCTAATCAATCGTATGGCGTTGCAGGCATGGAGTGGCTTAATTATCTAACCACGAATAAAGATAATGCTATAAGCCAAGCTAGAGAGTTATTAGGACAATATAACGCTGAACTTATTGGAGAACATACGCAGGGGCATATCATACGAGTTGCAAATGCTTTTGCCCTCATTGCAGTAGCAGGCGAACTGGCAACACAAGCAGAGATTACAGGATGGGAAGCAGGCACAGCATTAAACGCCGTGAAAACTGTATTTAACGCTTGGGTGAATGACTTTGATTATGTCGGTGACTACCAAACAAAAGAATATATTTTACATGTAAAGGCATTCTTTGAGGCAAATGAATCTAGCCGATTTGAGGCGATAACTCCTGATGTAGATCAGATTGAAAAGATCATTAACCGAGTTGGGTACTGGAAGATCGAGAACGGCGAAAAGCTATTTCTTGTATTACCTGAACAATTCAAAAATGAAGTGTGTAAGGGGCATGATAATCGAAAAGTGGCAAAGGCTTTATTGATTGAAAAATTGCTAGAGCATGATACAGGCAAGACCAGTAAGACTGTGAGAATCCCATCTAAGAAAAACGCCGTTAAAGTTTATGCAGTAAAAGAGGCTATTTTTAGTTGGGAGTCCTAAAAAAAGTAAAAAAAAGAGGTAACACAGGTAACAGCCTTATAAATAAAGGCTTTGAGGGCGTTACCTGTAGCGAAAATGGATGGGTAACAACAGGTAACAAAGGTAACATGTGAAGAATAACTTAAAATTTAATTAATTAATTTATCGCTTGTTACCCATGTTACCTAATGAAATTTCAATAGGTAACAGGCTGAAAGCCTTTAATAGCAAGCTTGTTACCCATGTTACCTATGTTACCCATCAAAAATAGTCATCCTGAGAAAAATTAAGAGATTTCAAACCATGCCAAACGTGAACAAAGTTATTTTAATGGGTGTATTAGGTCGTGACCCTGCAACAAAGAATTTCCCTAACGGCGGAAGTATTGCGACATTTAGTATCGCTACCTCAGAGCACTGGAAAGACAAAACCACTGGAGAGCGTAAAGAGCTTACAGAATGGCACAGAATCACCACTAGCAACCGTTTAGCCGAGATTGCAGGCAAGTACCTTAAAAAAGGTAGTAAGGCTTATATTGAGGGCAGTTTACGGACACGAAAATGGAAAGATCAAAATGGCAATGAAAAAGAAGTGACAGAAATTAGAGCTGATGTGTTGCAGTTACTTTAGTTGTGAATAATTTTCTTAATCGGTGCTTTATATTATCTGCATGGTCATTTCGACCATCTAGAATCATCCGTCATGAAAACCATTACAATTGAATGAATTGATTTAGCGGGGGGTATTTAAATATTAATTGAGTTCTCAACTCCTAGACCGCCCACCATCTCATTTGTAAAAAAAATTCTGTTTTCAAAAAAAGTTAATCAAAAAGTTAAGTTAAAGGTGAAATTTAAATTCACTATAGATGTCTGATTTATTAAGGCTAATCATTTTTTTTTGAGTTTTTTATAAAGTTAAAAAGAGGTCAAAAGTTAACTTTTCGATGTTATGGAGTTAACTTTTTTTGATAGCATTTTTAGCTATACCATACTTTTCAATTTAGGTTGACGGAATAAATCTAAAATAATGGTGAAAATCATACTCAAAGCTATACAGATAAAGGCTTTCAATTGTTTGTACAAAGTAGCGTTCTGTCAATCCAAATAAAGTGATTTCGTATAGCTACGTATAGCAAACATTTGGTTGTATTCTAAATCGCATCAAGTTGCTTACCATTTCCGCTATTCCGTTTAAGTACGTCCAAGAAGAATTGCAAAACACGTCAAAATAAACGAGCTTAAATTTTGTTGTACACGACACAGGTAATTTACCTAAAAGCTATATGGATCATACACAGTAAGGGTTACAGCCCTTTTATAAATATCAATCTGTAAAACTACGTAAAACAAGAAAGGTGAAAAATATCCTATTTTATCTAAGTAGTTTTTGTCTTACAGCACCATATAAAAAAGACCATCAAAACCATGCATAAATATAGACACGACAAGGTTTTCGCCATGTTTGACGAATCCCCATCTTGTAAGACTAAATCTATCTAATAACCCCCTGAATTTTTCCTTGATGAGTTTCTATTCTAAAAATCATTAAAGTAGCCTGATGTAGATCAGACTGTTTGCATTTATGCCGCAATAATTTCCTTCTGTTCAAGCTATTCAGTAATTTGGCTTTCTGTCCAAGTAGGAATACTTGCAGTTAGGTAGGTTCAGGGAAATCACCACGGCGAAACATTTTCCAGAAGGTAGATTCTGCAATATTCAATAAACTCCTTGTTGCTGGTTTATACGAGAATTGCCGATGGCGACCACCCCGATCAATATAATCCTTTGGAGGACGCTTACAGCAGGAAAACCTCTAAATACGACAAATTGAGTGCAAGAAACTTTGAAAGCCAGGTCAATGAAATTCATGCGCCTAACGCACCAGCGCTGCTCAGGTATTAAATAACTTTACCGAATTAGGTCAATCTTTTACCCAAGTTATGCCTTGAATTTTGGTTACTAGGGAAAGTATTAACTTTTAAATCTTTATGCAATAAAGCCTCGGTTACAAAAAAATAAGATACTTATCACCCAATAGCTTTGAACAAAAAAGCTGAAAATTCACGATATTAATATTTTATTTACTTGAATATTACCTTAAAAATATATTAAGTAATTAATTTTTTTATGTTAAATAGAGTGGATTTATAAAAAAAAAGTTGCTATTCATCACGTTTTATCTTAGTTTACAGAGGTCGGCGCGGAGGTCGTGTCCGGCGTATTAGAATCGAGCCCATTGCTCGCCAATCATTTAGAGGCAAAGAATCACCATGAGTAATTTGATCATCGCCAACCTCGCTGCAATTGCAACCATTGGTCTACTGTCGCAGAGCACCTTCGCCGCTGACGGTACTGTTAACTTTATCGGCGAAATTGTGGACGCACCATGCTCGATCGCTCCCCAGAGCCAGAACTTGACCGTCCCACTCGGTAAGATTTCCCGTGTTTCGCTGGACGGTGCTGCTGGCAAAGTATCTGCACCGGCCAAGTTCAGCATCGATCTGTTGAGCTGCGGTGCGACCGCGAAGGGCGCCACTGTCACTTTCGCTGCACCAGCTGACGCCAACAACGCGGACTTGGTGCGCGTGGGTGTGGGTGAGGTTGACGGCACCGCTGCCACTGGCGTGGGCATCCAAGTGTCCGATTCGTCGGGCAAGCTGATTCCGGTCGGCCAGGCATCAGGCAGCTACACGCTGGCACAAGGCGACAACGCCTTGAAGTTCCAGGCCAACTATATGTCCACTGGCCCATCTGTCACCGTGGGTAGCGGCAACGCAATGGCGCAGTTCACCGTAGCATATAAGTAATTATCGACCTTCGGCACCCGATTTTTTCAGGTGCCGAAGTCATACTGGGGGTGTATAGTTCATTAGTAAACCTTACAGCGCCCACATTTTAACATTACGCATTTTCACGCCCAGTTGCGTTCCTGCAAATTTAGAGAGACATTTATGTTTCCCAAGCGTCTATTCCCACACGTCAGCGACCTGCTCCTGACGGCCTGTCTGGTTGTTGTCACTGTGCCCGCTTCCGCAGCCATCATGCTTGGCGGTACGCGCGTCATCTTCAACGAGGGGAACCGCGAGGCCTCGATTTCGATGAAAAACGAAGCCAAGGCCCCCTTTGTGGTACAAGCATGGATCGACGCAGGAGAAGGCAAGAATAAAACCCCATTTTTGGTGACGCCGCCACTTTCTCGGCTCGATTCGGGTGTGGAGAACATCCTGCGTATCGTACGCACGGATGGTCAGTTGCCGGCGGATCGCGAATCGGTGTTCTGGTTGAACGTCAAGGAAATTCCCGAACGGGCCGAAGAGGAGAACGTCCTGCAGGTGGCCGTCCGCAGCCGTATCAAGGTGTTCTATCGGCCAGCCGCGCTGCGTGGTGGTGACGCATCGCAATCGCGCAGTAAGCTCAAGTGGGCCGTATCGAAGGCGTCTGGAGGCGGCGCAGTGTTGAAGATCGCCAATCCGACGCCGTACAACGTCACATTTACCCTGCTCAAGGTGGTGGAGGGGAAGGAGGAGATCAATCCGGACATGGTTCCGCCCTTGGGCGAACTGGTGGTTCCATTGAAGTCCATCAAAACCCCGCAGACGCTTTCTCTTCGCTTCACCACAATCAATGACTACGGCGGCGAGACCGCCGAAGAGGTCATCAGTGTGCCCGCCTCTGAAGTTCCGATGGCAGTTGTACCGCGGGTAGTGCCTGTCTCTACCACACCCTGATCTGTAGGTGAATTCATGAGTCGTATCTCATTTCCGCTTCACGCGAAGGGACCGGCGATGTCCATCTTGGCCCTCGCGCTGTCCTCGCAGTTGAGTCATGCTCAGTCGCTGCGGCCCAGTGTCTTCAACGAAGGCTTCCTTGAAATCGGCGGTGACCAGCAGAGTGCAGATCTGTCGCTGTTCTCTTTCGGCAACCAAATCCTCCCCGGCGATTACCTAGTGGATGTGATGCGCAACGATGTTCGTTTGGGCCAATCGCAACTGCGGTTCGATGCCGTGGAAGGCAAGCGCGATGCCGTTCCCTGCTTGGTCGCGGGAATGTTGTCATCTTGGGGCCTGAATGTCGCTGCCTTCCCAGACATCGCTGCACAACCGCAAGGTAGCTGCGTTGATCTGGCCGCGGTGATTCCAGAGGCCGCGGTGAACTACGACGCAGGGCGCCAGCAGCTGACACTGAGCATCCCGCAGGCGGTACTGATCAGGTCGGCGCGCGGTGCGGTTGATCCTTCAAAATGGGACCGTGGCATCAATGCCGCGATGCTAGACTATCAACTCAACGTCACCAATAACTCGGGATCCAACCTCCGCGATGGCGACCGCAGAAGCTTCATGGTCGGCGCTGGCGAGCCTTACGAAGAGAAGAAGCCGCGCCGTGAAGCTGTGTTTGGCAGCCTGCGCGGAGGCTTCAACTTGGGCGACTGGCGGTTCCGCAACTATACGACGTACAGCCGCGACGTGATGGGGGAGAACCGCTGGGACGCAGTGCAGACTTTCGCCCAGCGTGACCTGAGAACGATCAACGGGCAGCTGCTACTGGGTGACGGATTTACCCCTGGAGACTTGTTCGACAGCTTCCAGTTCCGCGGAGTGCAGATCTCGTCGGATGACTCCATGCTACCCGACAGCCTACGAGGCTACGCACCAACCGTGCGTGGTGTCGCGCAGACCAATGCACGTGTCACCGTGCGCCAGAACGGCTACATCATCTACAACACGTACGTGGCGCCAGGCGCCTTCGTGCTGGATGATTTATATCCGACCTCGGCAGGCGGCGACTTGCAGGTCACCATCACCGAGGCGGATGGCAAGGAAACGCAGTACACCCAAGCTTATTCGGCAGTGCCCACGCTGTTGCGCGAGGGGGCCTGGCGTTACAGCACCACCGGTGGTCAGTATCGCCAGGGTTATGGCCGCTTCGAGGGCAGCCAGCCGCAGCCCTACTTCTTCCAGGGCACGCTGGCCCGAGGCCTGGCCAACGAGTTCTCGTTGTATGGCGGTACCACGCTGGCGGGCAAGTACCAGGCGGCCATGGGCGGGTTTGGCAAGAACATGCGTGGCTTCGGCGCAGTCTCGGTGGATCTGACCCATGCGCGAAGCCGAAGCGATAGCGGACAGTCACTCAATGGACAGTCGTTGCGCTTCCTGTATGCGAAGTCGCTGGAGGAAACTGGCACCACCTTCCGCATGGCGGGCTATCGCTATTCCACCAGTGATTACCGCACCTTCCCCGAATCGGTGGGCATGCTGTATTCGCAGGAGAATGGACTGCCCTTCGCCAATCGCCGCAACGAACTGCGGCTGGAAGTTTCGCAATCACTGGGCCAGTGGGGAACTCTCTACAGTTCCGCACGGCAGCAGACCTATTGGGGCAGTGACCGCAAGGAGCGGTTGATCCAGGTGGGGTACTCGGGAAGCTACCAGCGCCTGACCTACAACCTGTTCTACAACCAGTATTCGAACCTGTATGGCTCCGCCAACAGGCAGGTAATGCTGACCCTCTCGATTCCGTTGGGCCGCAGCAGTAGCTCGGCGATGTACACGGCCTCGCATGACAGCAATGGCCGGACCGCGCACCAGGCCAGTGTGTTCGGCAGTGCCTTCGACGATCACCGGATGACCTATGGCGTGACCCTGGACCGGGCCAACCAGGGCGGTACCAGTGGCAGCGGCAATCTCAGCTACAAGGGCCAGTACGGGCGGGTCGATCTCGGCCACAGCCAGGGCAAGGGCTATGGCCAGACCAACCTGGGCGTCGCTGGTGGCCTGGTCGTGCATGGCGAGGGCATCACCCTGTCGCAGCCTTTGGGCGAGACCATCGCACTGGTACGTGCGCCGCAAGCTGAGGGTGTGGGCATCGAGTCCCAGTCTGGTGTGCGTACCGATGGCAGGGGCAGCGCCGTGCTGCCCAATGTCACGGCCTACCGCAGTAATCGCGTGGCACTGATCACGCAGGATCTGGGCGACAAGGTCGAGGTGCGCAATGCAGCGATGGATGTGGTTCCCACGCGCGGAGCGGTGGTGCGTGCGCACTTCGAAACAGCAGTGGGCTATCGACTGATGCTGGTGCTCAAGGGCGCTGACGGTCGACCGCTGCCGTTCGGATCGCGTATCGAGAACGAAGCCGGACAGGAAGTCGGAGCTGTCGGACCGGAGGGTCAGGCCTATGTGACCGGCGCGCCGGAGGCCGGCACGCTGAAAGTGATCTGGGGCAGAAGTGATTCTGCGCAGTGCACGCTGAAGTACACGTTGCCGCAGGAAGAGCATCCGTCGCCGATCCGCAACTACGAAGGGAGCTGTCAGTGATGATGTGCGCCTCTGCCAACATCCGTGCTGTGCGTGATCAAGCCGATTATGAAATGAAGACGAGCACTACAGCTCCAGCGACGCCTACCAACAATTCTACGGATCCTACATATGAAACCTAGTACTTCCTGCATCATTGCAGCCACATTCTTATCGATTGGTGTCGCGATTCCCCGTGTGGCGCTGGCAGAGTGCATTTATCGTCAGGAATTCGCCAATAAGGGAACGAGAGTCATTGATGTAGGCACGGTGCTGGTACCGCAAACCGCAGCCGTGGGTAGCGTGGTCGGATCCACTAATCTTCCAACCATCTGGCTTGAGAGTGCGTGGTGCTTTGCCCCCGGCGGAACCATGACGACTGTTGCTAGCGTTCTGTGGGGAAATCTGGTTCCCGGGATGGATCGCGTCTATTCCACCAATATTCCGGGTATCGGTTACAGGCTTCATGGTCCGTATGGCGTGCTCCCTTACACCAAGACTGAGAATTATTCCGTTCCTTCTGGCGACGCAGCCCTGGGAGTCAGTGCAGGGTGGAACTTCAGGCTCAATCTCATAAAGACCGCGCCACGTGTCGGCAATGGCCCTCTTGATCGCGTACCGCTAGTTCGCGTTGATTCCCAAGCGGGCCCGTCGGAACCCTATATTGTCCTGCAGGCTGGCGACATCCGTATTCTTGCTCCGTCGTGCCAGGTGGGCGTTGGCTCGCGCAACCAGACCGTCACTCTTGGGCAGGAATTCCGCAATCGGTTTCGTGGTGTCGGCAGTACCACGGCCAGCAAGGACTTCCAAGTGGTTGTCAACTGCCATGCCTCACCAAATGGCATCGAGAGCACGGTTTCTCTGACCATGGATGCGACGCCGGATCCCTCCGGCGCGCCCGGTGTGTTGGGTATCGATACTGGCACGGGAACGGCATCGGGTGTCGGCATCCAGGTGCTCGACAAAGATGGCCAGCCTGTGGCGTTCGGCCAGCCAAAGCAGTTGGGCCAGTCGAAGGATGGCGATTACGTACTGCCGTTCAAGGCGCGCTATTACCAAGTAGCTGGCTCCGTGAGCAATGGCAAGGCCGACGGGCGGGCTACAATCACGCTTTCATATAAATGATGAATGCGCCACAAGGCTGGTCATGGGGTTTGGTGATTTTTCCGTGATGAGATTTTTCCTTCGGCGGAGTCGGTTGGGTCTGGTAAGGATTATGAGTGTAGCTGCAAGAGTAGGTCCGTGAAACCGATGGTAATTTACCATGCTAATTGTGCAGAAGGAGATGCGCCGTAAGGCCAAGTCGATTTGATACTGGACCACCACAGGACTGCTGAAGTGGATCTCGGCTGGGCTGAAGACTTCGAGAACATGGCGGGGCCCGTGCTTCGCATTGACAAAGAGGCGAACCCGTCAGCATTTAACTGGACTACAGTTCAGTTGTGCGCGGAATGGGATCTGGTGGTGCTCGGGAAAACGCCGCCAATCTATGCATTGCTTGATGGAAATCGCAGCGGCGTGGGTATTGCGTGGGACTTTTTCCACCCAGGAAAGCCGTTTTGCTGCCTTCAAGCGCGGGCCGTTTGTCGATACCAGTATAGCCGCTGTCACGCAGCCTTCCTTCCCATGAAGTAACTCGTAGGCCACAGTGACATCGCTGACATTGGCCGCCGTGCATTTGACTTGGTGCATCAGGCCTGAAAATTCGTCCACACCGATGTGCGCCTTCATTCCGAAGCACCACTGACTGCCGTTCCGGGTCTGATACATTTCAGGGTCGCGTGCGTTGTCGGCGTTCTTTGTGGAGCTTGGTGCGTGGATGCAAACAGATAGTCATGGTGCTTTAATTTTCCCTATTCCTCATGGTCAAGGTGTTTTATTAGTACCTTTGAGTAAACTAAAAATTGATTTATTACAAGAAACAGTATGAATAGCATTCAGATGTAATATAAAAGATATTATCTTGATATAAATTCGAAAGCCTATTTGAGTTGAAATGGAAATCAAATTCCAAGACGCTCAATATAAGAGTTGTAATGTTGAAAGGCTTTGTTGCACAAACCTACCCTTTAAAGACTTCTTCAGCAATATAATTTCCAAATGAAGAAGCCTGCCGCTAAAATTTATCGCACGACCAATTGGTCCTCGTATAACCGAGCATTAATAAATAGAGGAAACATCCTCATTTGGTTTGATCCTTCTGCTCAATGGTATGCTCAGCCACAGGGCAAGCATGGACGAAATCAAACCTATTCCGATACAGCGATTCAATGCTGTTTGATGATCAAATCTCTGTTTAGACTTTCTTTACGGATGGTTACAGGCTTTGTTCAAAGCCTGATTCAACTCTGTGGTTTAAGCTGGACAGCTCCAGACTATTCCACGCTTTGCAGAAGACAGAAGCATATTGATATTGCGGTTAGCTATCAAAAAAGTCATGATGGACTGCATGTACTCGTAGATTCCACGGGGTTGAAGTTTTTAGGTGAAGGCGAATGGAAACGTAAGAAACATCAGCCTGAATATCGTCGCCAATGGCGTAAGCTTCATATCGGTATAGATGCTAAAACTCTGCAAATACGTGCTGTACAACTCACGACGAATAATGTCAGTGATTCGCAGGTACTAGGAGACTTACTTGCACAAATTCCACCTGATGAGAAAATTGACTCAGTTTATACAGATGGAGCTTATGACACGAAATGGTGCCGACAGCTTATTTCAGATCGTCAAGCACATGCGGTGATTCCGCCAAGAAAAAATGCAAAACTATGGCGTGACAAAAAACTAGGATCTTTAGAAAGAAATGAGTGATTGAAAACAGTCAAACGTTTAGGAAGATCAATTTGGAAAAAGTGGTCTGGGTACCATCGACGCAGTTTAGTCGAGGCCAAGATGCATTGCATCAAATTATTAGGCGATAAATTAACGGCAAGGAACTTTCCTAGTCAGGTGAATGAGATTCATGCACGTGTAGCCGTACTCAATAAATTTACAGAATTAGGCCGACCTCATACCCAAGTTGCATCCTAAATTTAAGTCGATTAGGGGAACTCTATCTTTCAGCTCTTTATGCAACAAAGCCGTTGGGAATAGCAAAAATACAGGGCAACAAAGGCAACATGTTAAGTTTTTCTTATGTTTTATTTTGACTGAAATGTTGCCTTTGTTGCCCAAACGAAATAAAAGAGGCAACAGTCTGAAAGCCTTTGATAGTAAGCATGTTGCCTATGTTGCCCTTGTTGCCTCCTAAAAATGAATATTCTAAGATAATTTAAGAGATTTAGAGCAATGCCAAATGTGAATAAAGTAATTTTAATGGGGGTATTAGGTCGTGACCCTGGAACAAAGAATTTCCCTAACGGCGGAAGTATTACGACATTTAGTATAGCCACATCCGAACACTGGAAAGACAAGACCACTGGAGAGCGTAAAGAGGCCACAGAATGGCATAAATTACCACAAACAACCGTTTAGCAGAATTACCTTAAAAAAGGCAGTAAGGCTTATATTGAGGGCAGCTTACGGACACGGAAATGGAAAGATCAAAATGGCAATGAAAAAGAAGTGACCGAGATTAGGGCTGATGTGTTGCAATTGCTTTGATACTTATAAACTCCTCCGTTTAAGGAGCTTATAGTTTTCATTCAAATCGACACATGACCATTAATATGTTTATAACATCGACATATATAAGTACTCATGTTCGATTTTTTAATTTTTATCGACATACTTATCTAGTCATGTTTATTGCATCGACATGATTCTAACCACATGTCGATTTTTATAAAAAATATCGACATGAAGGGCATCTTATGTTTATCCTATCGACATAAGCTAAAAGTTATGTCGATTTTTCTTATAGGAATCGACACAAAATGAGATAATCGTAATGAGTCAATGGCAAGCAGATCAACCATATAACACTTTACCCTTTCTTCCTCCATCACAAGATGTAGAAAATAGAGCTGTATTAAAATTATGTATTGAAGCTAGATCGGCACTAGCTGAATTAAAACAAGCTGGGGAGTTAATTCCGAATCAAACGATTCTAATAAATATTATTCCGCTATTAGAAGCCAAAGATAGCTCAGAAATCGAAAATATTGTCACAACCACAGACAAACTATTTCAACATGCACAGGGCAATGATGAACATGCCGACCATGCAACTAAAGAAGCTTTAAGGTATAGAACTGCATTGTATAAAGGAGTTCAATCAATTAAAGAAAGACCGCTATGTACAGGCACAACTGTTGAAATATGCCAAACTATTAAAGGCGTGGATTTAGGTATTAGAGCAACCACAGGTACAGCATTAAAGAATAGTTATACAGGAGAAATTATTTATACTCCTCCAGCAGGTGAAGATGTAATACGGACATTATTATCAGATTGGGAAAAATTTATTCATTACAATGACGAACTAGACCCCTTAGTTAAAATGGCTATAGCTCATTATCAATTTGAGGCAATTCACCCTTTTATTGATGGGAATGGTCGTACAGGAAGAATTTTAAATATTCTTTACCTTATGGACTGCAACTTATTAAGCTTACCTATTCTTTATCTGAGTCGATTCATTATTCAAAATAAATCACAATATTACGAGTTACTACTCAATGTGACCAAAGAAGGCGATTGGCGTTCTTGGGTAATGTTTATGCTACAAGCAGTAAAGAACGCCAGTGAATGGACTATATCTAAAATTACAGCCATCAAAAGCCTACATGAGCATACAATTAAGTATATAAGAACTCATGCAGATAAAATTTATACTCGTGAGCTAGTTGATACTATTTTTGAGCAACCATACAGTCGTATAACCAATTTGGTTGACAAAAATATAGCTAAGCGTCAAGCAGCATCTACATACTTAAAAAAACTTGTGGAAATTGGTGTATTACATGAATTACAGCTAGGCAAAGAAAAGCTTTTTATTCACCCTAAGCTATTACGATTGTTACAAGATGATAGTAACCAATTTATCACATATGAATAAATGATAGCCTCCTTCACAGGGGGCTTCGTTTTATCTGCATGCTCATTTCGACCATCTAGAATCATCCGTCATGAAAACCATTACAATTGAATGAATTGATTTAGCGGGGGGTATTTAAATATTAATTGAGTTCTCAACTCCTAGACCGCCCACCATCTCATTTATAAAAAAATTCTGTTTTCAAAAAAAAGTTAAGGGTAAAATTTAAATTGACTATAGATATCTGATTTATTTAGGCTAATTGTTTTTTTGAGTTTTTTTATAAAAGTTAAATAGAGGTTAAAAGTTAACTTTTCGATGTTATGGAGTTAACTTTTTTGATAGCATTTTTTAGCTATACAATACTTTTCAATTTAGGTTGACGGAATACATCTAAAATAATAGTGAAAATTATACTCAAAGCTATATATAGCAAGCCTTTAACCTATTTTACTCAATTGTCATACTGTCAACCTACGTCAACCTAAATAAAGCGATTTCGTATAGCTACGTATAGCAAAAATTTGGCTACGCTAGATTTTGGATTCAATTAACTTCCGTGCCATTTCCACCATTACATCTAACTTATATGACTTGTTGAAAGTAGTGTTTTGTCCAAGTACGTCCAAGTAAATCCGTACAGCTACGTACAACAAAATAAGTAAAAAGAGAGCCTAAATCTTGTTATACAAGACACAATCAATTTACCTTGACAGCCCAATACTTAAAACAGTCCGCATATTCAGTTAAAAGCCTTACCAATAAGTCATTACAGCTAATTTTCATAAGGTTTTAAAAGTTGCATTTCGTCAAGGTAAATCCGTATGACTACGTATGGCAAATTCAGGATTTAGAATTCTAAATTCCCCCTATTGGATTTCAAATCCAATAGGGCTTAATCGTACTGGTATATATCCCGATCTATATAGCTACGTGTCGTAAAACAGCCTTAAATCTTGCATGACAGAGTATTGATATTTTGTTTGACAAGGTACTCATAAAAAAACCTATAAAAACATGCTCAATGCCAAGCTATATAAGGTTCATAGCATTTTTAATAAATATTGATTTCGTCGTTCTACGTCGTACAAAAAAGTCGGTTTTGTCATGCTACGTCATGCATGATTGACTATCCGCCAGTGTTGTGAAATCAGTTCTAAAGTATGAATAGTTTTCAAATCTATCCAAGTAAATTAATTTTGTTTTACTGATCGTTTATATAAATCACTACATAAATCATATACAGTAAGGGTTACAGCCGTTTTTTAAGTTTCAATCCGTATCACTACGTAAAACAAGACTGATTAAATGATTGGTGCAATATGGCGGACATGTGCATACCATGAGCGTGTTTTTTTTGCTTTACAGTCTCTATCAAGAATTCTTATAAAAATACCCTCTAAGCCATATCCCCCAATCACTTCACACACTTTTATAAATTTGCATTTCGTAAAGCTACGTAAAGCAAGAACACGCCCTATTAGATTTGAAGTCTAAAAGGGTCACATTTCAAATGGCATCCTGTATTTCGTCTTACAGCTCAATGATAAAAATCATCTTAAATTAGACTTAAAGCTATACGGCAAAAGGTTTTCGTCATCTTTAACGAATATCCTTTTTGTAAGGGTACGTAAGGGTAAATCTATCTAATTCTCCCTGAATCTTTCCTTGATGAGCTTCTGTTAAATAATTATTAAATTAGCTTGTAATCAAGTCATAGCAAGGCTTAACACATTTTTTAAGAAATCCATTTTCATCAAGGCACATCAAGGTAATATTTCCTTTATAGGGTTTGTTTCAAAAATACTTGGTAGAGTTATCACAAGTTCACAAAAAGGCTCATTTCAAACCATAATTTCTATGAGTATTACCTCAGAAGTCCAATAAGGCTTTTTACTCAAAATATGGCTATTACGAGTAAACTTTAATAATTAATTGAATATATATAGTAATTTTTTTTGAATTTGTGTCGATGATTAATTCTATGCTTTAATCTTTATATTCTTCATTTAAAAACGATAATTGGACTAACAATGACAAAACCTAATTTTTTACATGAATTACCAATTCAACAAGGCGTTAATCATGGCTAAAGCATTTGCAATTCATAATTCTATGACAAATCATGGAGGAATCATTCAAGCAACACAACAGCGAACATCTCAAATGGGAAATCTATTCCTACGTGCGGGAGATGGTCACTTTTGCCCTAAGTGTAAATGTTGGTCTGAAATTATTAAAAGTCATGATCATGTGATTATGGATGGTAAAGCCGTTGCATATGTAGATGACTTATTAACTTGTGGAGCTAAAATTTTGCCTAAACAGGATCTTGTTGTTGGTGATAGTCAAGGTTCTAATTATAGTGGTGGTGCAAATTCATCAAGCTATTTAGCTCAAGGCTTAACTTTATATTCTGGTCAATATCAGTTAATAAATAATTCAAACAACCAACCTTATAGTAATGTTAAATACGTCGTAACCTATGCTGATGGGCGTACCATTGAAGGAATAACAGATGAAAATGGATTTACCGAAAAACTAGACAAAACGGAAAGTGCTGAAGATATTGAAATTAAACTTTTTGAGGCTGATTCATGGTAGATCGATATCAAACAACAACAACCAAAATTGCAAAAGTAGAAATTGTAAAATTAAAATCAGATACCCGACTTGTTCTGTATGGTGGTGCTCGATTCCTTGGAGACAATGGGGCATTTTTTCATGCCTCTAAAAACGTAATTGCTGATTATAAAAATGATCTACCAGTAAAATCTTACTTTATTTCAAAAGGGACGAAGCAATTTGTTGATCTAATAAATTCTCAGCCTGAAAATTCTATTCAATCTTTGGATATTTTTGGACATGGTTCTGATCTCGGTCTTTATTCTGTGATAGGAGCATCCCTAAAGAAAAATCTGACAAAAGAGGAAGTGAATTCTAATAATTTAGCGTCAAACTTATATAGGGATTGGAAAACAAAATACGATCAATGGAGATTTTGGGGAGAAAGTAACTGGAGTAATTTATACACTATCTCAGATATTAAATTTAGCGTTTTTACGAATGAATCAAAAATTGAAATACATGGTTGTAATAGCGCATTTGATGGAGAGCCAGATACTCTTGCTTCTTTAATGTCTATTGCATTGTTCAAAGCAGGTAAAAAACGAAGTGTTGTCATTGGGCATACAGATTTTGCAAGCCCCAATAGAGGTGGAACAAAGGATATTTCTAAACAAGATTATCGGCATGAAACGCGAGTAATTTATAACAATGGTAAAGTCATAGCTAAGACACGAAAGGAAGGTCGTCTTTCAGCTGAATTTATAAAAAATGCACTAGGGGGCTAAATGGAAAATTACAATTACTATATTACTGTTTACTCAATAATTCTCACCTTATTAATCGCTTCACTAAGTCTTAATTCTATTTTTTTCATTAAAGATAAAATTAATAAGATTTTTTCCTTTTTTATATTTTCTGGAATATACGCATCCATAATGGGTTACTTTTTTAATTACGCATCTATTGGTTATGCTGAACAGGATTTTTTATCTACTTTTATTTACAAAGGTTATCAAAGTAGCCTCTTTCGAGGTACGGTATTACCAACAATATCAATAGTTTCAACGATAGTTTTTCTTATACGATTCATCTATAAAAGAAAAAAAACTATTTGATGGTTCCTGTATACCTTTATTACTTACCATAAATGAAAAAAATTTAGTGCCTGAATAATCATTTCATTAAGGGGCTAAAGTAGTCACTTAATTTCGAATAGTTCAAATCTCTAATTATCTAGCTACCCTCAAATTGAGGATTGGATTATTTTTTAAGTGGTTGTTTATAGTTGTCATGCTTGGCTGAACAACAGGTTATAAAACTTCCTCAAATCGAGGAAGTGATACCAGATAATCTTGTATTACAAGAAAAAGAGTTAAATGATTTTGTGACTAGATCAAAGATAGTCGGTCCAATATATTATCAAAAAACACATCAAACTTTTACATGAGTACAGCCAATATTTAATAAAAGCGTGAGCGTGTAAGGGAGAGCCTAAAACTATCTAAAAAATAGTTAGAAATAATAAGGTAATCCCCCCCTAAAAATAAAGGGATCTAAAAGTAGAATTTTCTCTTAAGATAAAAGCAGGAGATTCTGCATGAAAGCATCTAAATTTACTGACAGCCAAATCATGTCCATCTTGAAGCAGGTTGAATCGGGCACACCTGTTGCCACTCTTTGCCGTGAACATGGCATGAGTAATGCGACCTTTTATAAATGGCGCGCCAAATATGGCGGCATGGATGCCTCATTAATTGCTCGACTGAAAGAACTAGAAGCCGAAAATGCCAAGCTTAAAAAGATGTATGCTGAAGAGCGGCTCAAAGCTGAAATCATTCAGGAAGCCATGTCAAAAAAGTGGTAAAGCCATCTTGTCGTCGTCAGATGGCACAACAAGCCGTTGCCTATCATGCCGTCAGTATTCGTTTGGCCTGCAAGGCATTTAGTATCAGTGAGACCTGCTATCGTTATCAGGCTAAACTCAAAAATGAGAATGTTGATCCTAGACAGTGTTGTGGACAGCCGATCCCTCTAAATTCTTAAAATATTTTTGTTCAAAGGCTTCAGGACTTAACCAGCCATTTGCTGAATGCCTTCTGATTCGATTGTAGTAAATCTCAATATATTCAAACAAGACAGAATTGGCCTCTTTTCGGGTAATAAGCACACTACCGTGAACTACATGAGCTTTTAGTGTATGAAAGAAGCTTTCCGTCACCGCATTATCCCAACAGTTCCCTCGTCTAGACATGCTTTGAATGCAGTTATTCGTCAATAATAGCGATCTAAAGTCACGACTACAGTACTGACTACCTTGATCAGAATGCACCATAACACCCGTTGGATACCCCTAGCCATTGCATAATTAAATGCATCACACACCAATTGACGGTCTATTCGATGGCTGGTTTGCCAACCCACAATACGACGACTAAATAAATCTAGCATCACACATAAGTACAACCAACCTTCTTTGGTGTGGATATACGTTATGTCGGTTGTCCAAACTCTATTTGGCCGAGTGACTGTAAACTGGCGATCTAATAAATTCGGTGCCGTCGGCAAACGATGATTCGAATCAGTCGTATGCTTATATTTACGTGCAATCTTGCTGCGTAAACCGAGCTTTTTTAACATCCTTCCAACTGTACGTTCACTCATGCAGTAACCTAAATCATGCATGTCGTGCACCAATGAAGGTGCTCCTAAGCGAGCATGGTGTTGCCAATATACAACTGTTAAATCAGTATACTTCTGATTGACGTAAATCTGTTTCTTTCGCCAAGCATAGTAGCCTGAAGCACTAACACCTAGGCATTTACAGGCAGAAGAAACCGTAATTTCAGTTATAGCTAGACCTTGGATTACCGTGTACTTTTCTTGGCATGATCTGTTAGGAAGTACACGTGCGCCTTTTTTAAAATATCATTGGCTTCCCTGAGTTGTTTGACTTCTTTTTCTAAATCGAGAATACGCTGTTGTTCTGGCGAGAATTGGCGTTTGCTTGAACCCGCGGGATTAGCCTCACGAATCCATTTATCTAATGTTGAATAACCCACACCTAGTTTCTGGGCGATTGCAGCTACAGACTCGTGTGAGTTTGAAAGTGCATAATCAATTGCTTGCTGTTTAAATTCTGGACTAAAGCGTTTAGCCATTTTTACATCTCCAAAGTTAACGTTACGTTATCTTTAGAGGGACTATGTGTCCATTATTTTGTCTAGGATCATGTCCTTATTGCAAAACAACTCATTCAGCTGACTGAAGAAAACACTGATTGGGGCTTTGGACTATGCTTGCTTATCTACGACATGTTGGCAATGATGGCTGGAATCACAAGCGGGTTTACCGCATTTACTGTGAGTTAGCATTGAATCTGCGTATTCGACCAAGAAGAAGATTAAAACGACATGCGCCTGAACCATTGAAAGAACCAACTCGTCCCAATCAAGTATGGTCATTAGATTTTATGCATGATCAACTTGCTGATGGACGTAAATATCGCTTGTTGAATGTGATTGATGATTACCGTCGGGAAGGCTTAGCTATTGAAGTTGGGTTTTCCTTACCTGCAATCCGAGTGATTGGTACACTCACTCAGTTGCTTGAATATCGAGAGAAACCATCAGTTATACGATGCGACAATGGCCCAGAGTTTATCAGTCACGAATTCGTAAGCTGGGCAACAGAGCACGGTATTCGTATTGAATATATTCAACCTAGTAAACCCCAGCAAAATGCGTATATTGAACGCTATAATCGAACAGTGCGCTATAGTTGGTTGAGCAAACATTTGTTTGACACGTTGGATGAAGTACAAGAATATGCAACAGAGTGGCTGAGGTTCTATAACCATGAGCGACCACATCAAGCCAACGGAGGCAAACCACCTTTGATGGCAGCTTAACCTCTACTTTTAACTTCAGTTATTTATGGGAGGATTACCAAGGGGCGGTCATTAATTTTCAGCCATAGTTATTTTGACCATCCCCCTCCTACCTACATTTGAATTTTTGAAAAATTCATCTCGTTCAAGTTAAGTAAAAAGACCCTAGCAACATCAAAACAAGTCACTCATTAGTCACTGTTAATTTTTTATTAATTTAAGATATTGTTATTAAATAGATTTATTTCTTTAATAACATTCTGTATTGGAAAGTAATCCTTTACTCTAACAGCTTAAAAGCGGACATAAGTCCGCTTTTTTTGATGAAAAGTTGTGCTTTTGTAAGCTGAATTTACATCAATCTTAGAATTGTTTACTGTAAGATCAATTACATATTCAACAAAGGCTTCTTTTCATGAAAAAAACTCCTTTATTGCTTGCGATTGCTGTTTTAGTGATGACGTCAAATGTTTGGGCGGGTAAAGATGATCATGTGATTATTCAAGAAGCTGCCAAAAACAAGATCACCATTGGACAAGCAATACATGCCAATGATGAAACAGCTGTCACCTTGACGGGGACAATTGTTCGTCAAATAAAACATGAACATTATGAGCTAAAAGACAGCACAGGAACTATCGGGATCGAAGTGGATGACGATCTTATCGATTTAAAAAAGTTAAAACCGGGTACCAAAGTTAAAGTTGTGGGGGAAGTCGATACTCACCGCTATAAACCCACTGATATAGAAGTGGTTAAAATTGAGATTATTCAATAATTGCTTTTAACCAACATCTAGGCGCACAGCGCCTAGATGTTTGATCCAACTTTAATTTTTAAATGACTGATCAATAAATAAATACATAAGATACCAATTCCTGCACAAAAGCCTAAAACACCAACCATTAAACCGAAATGATCAGATAAAAAGCCTGCGCTAATGATCGGCACAATGGTACCAAAATAGGCAATAAACAAATAAGTGGAAACCACAGCTGCCCGATTTTCAACATTGGTCATGTGGTGAATCAATGCAAAAGCACTCAGTAACGTTAAACCATGCCCCATTCCGACCAAAACCACACTCAAAAAGAATAAGAAACTCCAATGCATGGTCATACAGATCGATAAAATAATATAGCTGGAAATCAATAAGACTAAGCCAGTATTCAATGCTTTATGCATATCAAAAGACTTTGCGATAAATTGGACGATCGCAGAAACCATTAAGATACTGGCAATGGTTGCACCACTGACCAATGGCCCATGCCAAGGAATCACATCTCGAATAAAGGAGGGTGCCAATGAGGCAAATAAACTAAATGAGCCAAAAGAACAGAATGCGGTAAAACTGGCGATATAAAACAGTTTTTTAAATTGAGCTTCTGGCAGTTGTAAGTGGGGTGCAATAGAAAATGGCTGCCTTTCAAACCTCATGGTTTTAATCGTAAATAAACTCAGCAAACTGATGATTGCTGCAACAATTACGGGTAAATAAGGTGTGACAAGTGGGCGATCAGAAAATTGTGCGATTGCACCACCAATAAACGGGCCCAGTCCAAAGCCAATCACGGTAATAATTGAACTTAACTGTGCTGCATTCTGCTTATGTGAGTCAGGAATGGTATAAATCAAACCTAACATTGCGGAGGTGCTGATCAACCCAGAGGCAATACCAATGATAAAGCGGCCAAATCCAAGCAAATAGGTGGTTGATGCAAACACCGACAGTGTTAAGCCAACCACAGCAAACAATAGCCCGATTTGTAAGGTACGAATAAAACCAAAACTATTACTGCTACGTCCTAAAAATAATAATGTGGTTAAGCAACCAAACATATAGGCCACGAAAATATAGGTGATCTGGCTTGGGAGTAATTGCCAAAGTTGTTGATAAATTGGATATAAGGGGCTAGCAAGCGCCGTACCAATCGTACCAATACATAAGGCTAGGCTGATCATTAAAAATGAACGCCATGATTGTTGATTCATAAATATAGGACTTCAAATGCAAATGTTTTGCAGATAAAAATGCCAAACCTGTTCAATACAAAGTTCGGCATGGAAGGAATTGAGTATGGAAAGATTAAAACTTAATCAGTAAAGGGTCAATGGAAACTTGAACATTCAAGCATAGATGACTGTGAATTGAGTTATGAATAGCGTTTTAGCAGCTTTAAAAATTCTTGTAATTCAGCTTCATCTACGGCTTGAGTGTCTTTAATCACATGCTCAGTTAAATGCTGCTCAATCAATTCATTCATTAAGCCATTCACGGCACCTTTAATTGCCGCAACTTGCTGTAAAACGCTGATACATGAGCTGCTTTGATCATTCAAAGCTTCTTCAATCGCATGAATTTGTCCTTTTAGTCGTTTCACACGATTGAGGACTTTTTTATCTTGATGTAAATGACTCATAAATTAATCCGCTATTTTATATACTCCCTTATAGTATATTTTAAATTGAAATTATATACTCAGGGAGAGTATATAGGATCATGTCTCATGCAATTCAAAACCATTCAGCGAAAGCATAGCCATCAATTTGATCAAGGTAATCCTTTAGCACAAAAGAAAATCTTATGGGCGACCATTTTGACTGGATTGATGATGATTTTTGAGATTGCGGGAGGCTGGATTTTTAATTCCATGGCCTTACTCGCAGATGGTTGGCATATGAGTTCGCATATGCTGGCATTAGGTTTGGCTTATGCTGCTTATCAAGCTGCTCGTTATTATGCGCAGGATTCTCGTTTTAGTTTTGGCACATGGAAAATTGAAATTCTTGCTGGCTATAGCAGTGCAATTCTATTGATGGTGGTGGCCTTACTTATGGCCTTCCAGTCGCTAGTGCGTTTATTCCATCCTGTACAGATTCATTATAATGAAGCGATTTTGATTGCTATTTTAGGTTTACTGGTCAATTTGGTTTGTGCATGGTTATTACACGATCATGCTGACCATCACCATCACCATCACCATCACCATCATTCACATACGCATAATGACCATCATGGACATGATTTAAATCAAAAAGCTGCGTTTTTACATGTGGTTGCAGATGCACTGACCTCTGTCTTGGCGATTATTGCTCTTTTTGCTGCAAAGTATTTGGGTTGGGATTTTTTAGATGCTGTATTGGGTATTGTTGGGGCAATTTTAGTCGGACGTTGGTCATATGGTTTAATCAAAGAAACGGCCCAAACATTATTAGATGCGGAAATGGATCATCCTGTAGTCGATGAAGTACGTGAAGTGATTGAGCGTCTAAATGTTGAAGCAAAAATAACCGATATTCATGTATGGAAAGTGGCTAAAGGCAAATTTTCAGTGATTTTGGCGCTTGAATCCAATGATAAAAATTTAAATGCTGATCAGGTACGCCATGCTTTATCTATTCATCAACAATTGGTGCATATTTCTGTTGAAATCAACAAAACCGCGATGTTTAGTTGGGTTTCACGTGAAACCTGAGTAAGAATAAAGTACAACTTTTTTAACAGTTCAAGGTACTGTGATTGGTAGAGAACCATTGCAAACAGAGATAAGGATCAATCACAGTTTTTAAACAAGTCAGCTGAGGAATTATGCTTTAATACATCTCAATATTTATTTTGATTTTATCGATTTATGTTAAAGCAATTTATCGCATTGAGCTTAAGTCTGGCTTTTTGTACAGTTGGTTTTTCCAGTGTTGAGACTGTGAAAGCAAAATTAGCACAGCAGTATCCCAATGTAAAAATTAATAATCTGCAAACAACAGAAATGCAGGGTTTATATAGTGGGTCCTTGGATAATCAAATTGTTTATGTCAATGAGGATGCTCAGCATTTATTTATTGGTTCAATGATTCGTTTGAAAGATCAGCATAATTTAACCAAAGATTTAGCAGTTAAAGAAAATACGATAGATTTTAAAGCATTACCTTTGAATGATGCAGTAAAAACAGTCAGGGGGAATGGTAAGCGTCAGCTTGCAATCTTTTCTGACCCCAATTGCCCATATTGCAAGACGCTTGAAGGGAATTTAGCCAAGCTCAATGATGTGACAATTTATACATTTATCTATTCCATCAAAGCACAATCGATTTTGCCATCTAAGCAAGTATGGTGTTCTGCAAATAAAGAATATGCATGGAAAAATTTGATTCAAAATGGGATCAAACCAACTGCACCAGCAAATTGTGCAACGCCAATCGAGCGTAATTTGGAATTGGGTAAAAAATTAGGTTTGCATGGAACACCTGCAATTATTTTCTCAAATGGTTATAAGGTGATGGGTGCCTACCCTGCCGAAGAAATTGAGAAAATATGGAAAAATTTTGGATTATAAACAGCGCTTAGAATGCTGACAGCGTAAAAAAGCACCCATCGAGGGTGCTTTTTATATTGAGGAGAAAATTTAAGTACGTTTGGCAATCATGTTATAGATAAAAAGTACCACTATTGCACCAATGACTGAGGCAATAAATCCAGCTGATGCACCTTTTGGATATAGGCCGAGTAATTGACCACCATAGGTTGCAACCAATGAACCTACAATACCAAGTGCTGTTGTTACAATGAAGCCAGCTTTGTCATCACCTGGGTGAATTGCACGTGCAATCAAACCTGCAATAAAACCAATCACAATTGCACTAATCAGTGACATCATAATCTTTCTCCTTTTTCTTTATTTTGTCGTGAGTTACTGCATCGAATTAGTTTAATAATCAAATATTCTCAAATGAAGTAAAAGCGCTTATTTGCTACAAGTTGTTGCATTTTTGTTCACTATGAAATCTAAAAAAATAAAAAAAGCGACCGAAGTCGCTTAACTCATTTTAGTTAAAATGATGCGGTGAGGTCTCAATTAAAGACCAATTTCTCCAATAAATGGAATATGACGATATTTTTGATCATAGTCTAAGCCATAGCCCACAATGAATTTATCTTCAACTTCAAAGCCAAGAAATTTCACATCTAAGTCGATTTCACGGCGAGACGGTTTGCTGACTAAAGTACACAGCTCGATCGAGTTGGGATGACGTGTACTTAAAATTTCCAATACTTTGCTTAAGGTATTGCCAGAGTCAATAATATCTTCCACGACTAAGATATCCTTACCGCGAATTTCGCCGTCTAAATCTTTGAGGATTCTGACATCACGAGAAGATGTTGTACTGCCACCATAGCTTGAAACGGTCATAAAATCGAGTTCGTGAGTCTTGCTGATTGCACGACATAAATCAGCCATAAAAATCACTGAACCACGCAATAAACCAATTAAGACAAGTTCTTTATCGCTATTGGCATAATGCGCATCAATTTTTTTACCAAGTTCCTGAACTTTTGCATGAATTTCTTCAGCAGAAATCATCACTTTCATTTCAATAGTCATGGGAAATACCTAAAAAACTAAACATCAAATTCTAAAATTAAAAAAGGTGTTGACTAGCAACACCCTAAAAGATGACATAATTTTAAAACATATCAGATCAAGATGCATCTTTTTTGACATTTGAAAATGTAAATGCCCTAATTTAAGCCGAAATGATCACTGTGCATCACGTTTTAAAACGAATGCACAGATCACAAAAACTGTACCAATCAAAATCAGTTTTTTCTTTGATTTACGCGGTTTTTGTTTGGTTTTGCTCATAGGCTTTTTGTCCATAAATATAGGTGGCTTGAATATTGCGATCATCCCCCATGGTAAATAAGGCAAATAATGCATCGTCTATGTTTTTAGCACGTTCCTGACGCAGTTGTTGTAGCGCCGTTGCTTTTAAATCTAGCACAACAAAATCGGCTTCTTTACCGATATTGAAATTGCCCAATTGCGCATCCAAATGTAACGCTTTCGCTCCACCAAGCGTTGCATGATAAAGTGATTCCATCGCCGAAAGTTTATCACCTTGGAGTTGTTGCACTTTGTAGGCTTCATTGAGAGTTTGTAATTGGCAAAAGGCTGTTCCTGCACCAATATCTGTTCCTAAGCCGACTTTGACCTGTTTTTCCCAGGATTTTTTTAATGGGAATAAACCACTTCCCAAAAATAAGTTTGATGTCGGGCAAAATGCAATCGCTGAATCAGTTGCATGCATGCAATCCCACTCATGCTCTTCTAAATGAACACAATGTGCGAAAACAGAACGTTCTCCTGTTAAACCATAGTGGTGATAGACATCCAGATAACCTTTCTGCTCTGGGAATAAGTCTTTGACCCATGCAATTTCATTTTTATTTTCACTGAGATGGGTATGTACATATACCGTTGGATACTCGGCTTTTAACTGCCCTGCTTTTGCCAATTGCTCAGGTGTAGAGGTTGGAGCAAAACGCGGAGTAATGGCATATAGGTTACGACCTTTACCATGCCATTTTTCAATCAGTGCTTTAGAGTCAAGATATGCGCTTTCAGCAGTGTCTGTCAGTGCTTCAGGTGCATGACGATCCATCATGACTTTACCTGCAATTAAACGCATCTGATGCTGTTCTGCCACTTCAAATAAGGCATCGACTGATTGGGGATGTACCGTACAAAAAACCAGTGCTGTTGTGGTGCCATTTTTAAGTAATTCTTGGACAAAAAACTGTGCGATTTTGTCGGCATAGTTTTTATCTGCAAACTGAATTTCTGTTGGAAAAGTATAGGTATTTAACCATTCTAAAAGTTGTTCACCATATGCACCCACCATTTCTGTTTGTGGAAAATGAATATGGGTATCAATAAAACCAGGCACAATCAGTTGTTCTGGGTAGTGATCAATTTGAATATCATCTGTCAGGTGAGACTGTGCATCTTCCCAAGGGCCAAACCATGTGATTTTGCCTTGCTCTGTGACCAGTAAACCATCTTCGATATAACGAACTTGATCTAATATTTGAGCTGCTTGAGAAACGGTATTTTTAATATCAAGAAAACGCCCACGAACTGCTGTTTTCTGTACAACACAAGACATGTAGAACCTGCAATTTATCCTTTTTTCGATTGATTGTACCTGAAATTTGTATTAGGTGCTGTATGCAGTTTTGCGCGAAAGCATTCTAAAAAATTGAATAACGTTATTTTTTATTGTTTAGCACAGTGAAATTTTTATCGAAATATAACTAAAATTAGCGGCTAAAGGCATATTCTATATTGTAAGTTTATCTTGATAGCAACAATCACTACAGTCTTGGAAAATGGTGAAATAAAACAACAATGGATTATAACCGACAGTTAAAACAGCTTATCTATTCATGTCCTGAATTGATGCTCCGATTACAGTATTTGCGAGATATTCATGCACATGCATATTTGAGTGCAGGTGTAATTCGTAACTTGGTATGGTCTATTTTACATCATCAGTCTTATGGATTTGATCAGATTGAAATAGATGTGATTTTCTATGATTTAAATGATCAACAAGGCCTTAAAGAGCAACGTTTGGCTGAATTGTTAAAGCAAAAATTTCCCAATAATGAATGGGATGTGGTCAATCAAGCCTATGTGCATTTGTGGTATAAAAGAAATGATGGAAGCTCTATCTCTCAATACCAATCCTTATTCGATGCTTTATCCGTATGGGTCGAAACGGCAACTGTAATTGCAGTACGTTTACTTGAAAATGATGATATCGAAATCATTGCGCCGTTTGGGCTAAATGATTTGTTTGAATTAAAATTGAGATGGAATAAACGTTTGGTCAGTTATCCAGTTTTTTTAACACGGATTCAGGCTAAACAGTTTTTAACCAGATGGGAAAAGCTGCTTGTTGTGGATGATTAGGGGATCAGGATTTAAATCAATCAAACCATAGTGAAGATCATACTCCAAGACAACAGATGGCGATTACAACAGATGATTATGCTGATGGATAAAGATTTCATTTCAATACTGTCCATACAATTTAAATCGTTGAGTATTATTGTTGATCATAAAAAAGCCTTCCAATTGGAAGGCTTGATCTAGTGTTTATAAGGTTGTTTCATGGTGCTTTTTGCTATGGCGAATAGAGAGCCAAGCGGTAATTGCTAAGACAATCACAATAAAACCTAACGAAATCCAAATCGGCATATGGAAGACATCCAGCATTAACATTTTAAAGCCAATGAAGACTAAGATGATGCCTAGGCCATAAGGCAAGTAATGCATTTTAGACGCAGCACCCGACAATAAGAAGAACATTGCACGTAGACCTAAGATCGCCATTAAATTCGCAGTTAAGACAATAAATGGGTCACTGGTCACCGCAAAAATCGCAGGAATAGAATCGACCGCAAAGATCACATCGGAAGCTTCAACTAAAATTAAGACAAGGAATAACGGGGTTGCCCACAACACACCATTTTGACGAACAAAGAATTGAGCACCTTCTAATTTTGGGGTGATTCGCATGTGTTTACGCAACCACTTGAGAATAGCCATATCTTCGATATTGGTTTCTTCTTCATCCTGTCCTTTAAGGAATTTATAGCCTGTATAAACCAAGAAAGCACCAAAGAGATAAAGCACCCAAGAGAATTCTTGAACGAACCATGCACCAATAAAAATAAAGATGGTACGTAAAATAATTGCACCTAATACACCATAGAGCAGAATTTTACGTTGTAAGCCTTGTGGAATCGCAAATGCAGCAAAGATCATCAACCAGACAAAGACATTGTCGATCGCTAATGATTTTTCAAGTAGATAACCTGCAAAGTATTCCATGACTTTGCTATTGGCAATAGGAACACCCGCGGTTTGTTGTAGATACAGCCATAAACCACCACCAAATAACGCTGCAACACTGACCCATGCAATGCTCCAGTAGGCAGCAGTTTTAATTTTGACTTCTTGCCCTTCTTTTTGTTTAAAGCCTAAAAAGTCGATCAGTAGCATGACAATAACAATAGCGAAGAACGCTAGATACAGCCATGGATTGCCAATAGTTTCCATAAAACTCTCCGAATCTGGCAATCAGGCATAAAAAAACCTTGACCTGTTGCCAGATGATTAAACATCTGTGTCAACATGATCAAGGTCTTGCCTACATTTGAGTTATGTACATCAATCTCAAATGCTCAGATACCGGCTTTTTTCAAAGCGTAATGACGATATTCTGATTAAAGGAGGCTACTCCCCTTGTTCAATATACTGTGTAAGAAATCTTTCATTTCTTAATATCTAGTGAGAATCGCATATTTATTAAAAATGTGCAAATTTTGAATGTATTTTTATGTAGTTTATTTTATGTACAAAATTCAGCGCTGGTTTTTAGCGCAACAAAAGTTTGATTAAGCGTTGAATTATGATGCTGAATAATACGGTCAGCATTGAGAACCTTTGAATCTACTGTGCTGTGCGCATCTGAAATTAATGTCACTTTATAATTTAAGTCTTTTGCCGCACGACTTGTGCTATCGATACAAAATTCAGTTTTTAAACCACAGATGATCACTTCTTCAACATTTAAAGACTCTAATTGTTGTGCTAAATCTGTTTGGAAAAAGCAATTTGGCCGTGTTTTTTCTAAGATGTAATTTGTATTAGGATCAATATTTAATTCAGCGATCAGTTGAGTCATTGGACTATTTGGGGCGAGTCCTGTGTCTGCTAAACCAACATGACGTATCGCAAAAATCGGAATGTGTTTAACACGCGCATATTCAATGAGCTGATTAACGTTTTTCAACAATTGCTCAGCTTGAAATGGAGGATGTTGCGCATGAAATAGACCATTTTGTAGATCAATAACCAGTAAGGCTTGTTTATTTTGATACTCAGACATGAGTTTCTCCGTAAATATTGACCAAATCACGGAGCAAAAAATAACCCCGCTCATTGGCAGGGTTGGTTTCTACATTTTATTTTAAATGTATACGTCCACACTGCCGATGCAGCGTGGTGGTTAATAATTTAAATAAAATGATTGGTTGCATTGCAGTTATTGCCTATATTGGACTTTACGTCCGCACTGGGTTAATTAGGATACTTGTGTCGACGGCGCAGTTCAGCTTGTGCCCACGCAATTGACTGCTTCATGTCTTGTCGTAGTGCTGTGATCTCAGATTGGGTCAAGACTCGAGGCTTTTCTGAAGTATTCGGTTTTCCATTGGGTGAGGTGGTCAATGCCATCGAATTGCTCCTTAATACCTGCATACACCTTGACTGTTCGCACGATGTCTTTTTTGACCTTAAAGCCAAGTTAACTTTTATCAAATTAAAGTTTTTAACTCAGCATGTCACTTTAAAACTTGTAAAAAGATATTTATATTTTTTGAATAAAATCTTTACGTTGTACAAGCACTAAAGCTAACAGGGTCCCAAGAACAGCGATTATACCGCCAACGATGCCAATATGATTAAGCCCATAATTGGTGGTTACTAGCCCGCCAAGCAAAGCACCACCACCAATACCTACATTGTAAAGTCCTGAATAAATTGCCATCGCGACATCAGTGGCATCAGAAGCTAAAGCCAAGGTTTTGGCTTGTTGAGCTAAGCTAAAGCAAATAATCGCCATGCCCCAAAATAAACTCAGTAGACTAAAATTGGTAAAATCAGTACTCAGTGAAGTCAGCAATAACATCGAAACAGCCAGTACAGCACTACTTAACGGTATTGGAAGTTTGGGATATTTTTTGGCAAATTTACCAAATAAATAAGAGCCAAAGAAACCCGCTGCGCCATAGATTAATAATAAGGTTGTAGTCTGTTTCGAGCTAAAATGCGCAACATTCAGAGCAAAAGGTTCGATATAACTGTATGCGGTAAATTGTGCGGTAATCACAATAATGGTCAGAGCAAAAACAATCATCAGGCTTGGGCGTTTTAAAAATACTTTTAAACTACTCAAAGAACCTGAATTGACGCTTGGTAAGCGTGGCAATGTTTTGGCTAAGATAACGCAAACTATAGTCGCACCAATTGCAATTAAAGCAAAAGTATTACGCCAACCATAAGATTCACCAATCATTCGTCCAAATGGAATACCTAAAACCATCGCCAATGCCGTACCTGTAGCCAATAGCCCCAAAGCTTGAAACTCCTTACCTTTGGGTGCGACTCGCACTGCCAGTGATGCAGTGATTGACCAAAATAAAGCATGAGAAAATGCGATACCAATTCGACTGATCAGGAGTACATCGAAACTCCATGCAAAATAAGATAATGCATGACTGGCCACAAAAACCATAAATAAGATGATCAGTAAAAAGCGCCGTTCAATATTTTTGGTCAATAACATGATCGGCAATGAAATGGGTGCAACAACCCATGCATATAGAGTAATCATGATACCAACATCAGTTGCAGGCATCGCAAAGCTTTTTCCAATGTCACTCAGTAAAGCCACAGGAACGAATTCTGTGGTATTGAAAATAAATGCTGCGAAAGCAAGGCTAATCACACTGATCCATTGCTGGGATTCACTGGGGGCAGATTGTGGTGCTGGAGTTTGGGGAGATAAGGCAGACATGGTCAATATTAAAAGAGGTTAGCGCTAAATTTTAGGCTGAATTGTGGATAAAGTTAAGCTAAGTTTGTTGTATCAAAAATAAAACTGTCAGACAAAATTTAACAATAATTCAAATATAGTTATGGCATTTTGAATAGGCCTATAAATTTAAACGTATATAAGAGTAAATAAAATGTTAGAAATCAGACATAAAGATGATGGTAAAAAAGGTGAATTTTATATTGGTGAAGAAGGTCACCATTTGGCTGAAATGGCATACACATGGGCAGGTGAAAATATGTTGATTATTGACCATACACTTGTAGAAGATGAATTGCGTGGTCAAAGTGTAGGTCGAAAATTATTAGATCAAGTTGGAGATGGCTCGCTCAAAGAATGTGAAAATTATTCCACTCTGCCCTTTTTCAAAATCAGTATTTGATAAAGATCAATCGATTCATGATGTTTTGAAATCTTAAGTTTGCTTTGCTACAGTGGAATTGTGTTATAGAACATCCATGAGAAAGAATATATGCAATTCCAACATGTAGATAATCAACAAAAAGGCGAATTTTACTTAGATAATGAACAAGGTAAGCGAATTGCTTAGATCAGTTATTTATGGCATGGTGCACATCAGATCATTGCGAACCATACTTGGGTAGATGACTCCTTGCGTGGTCAAGGAATTGCGCGTCAGTTGTTGGATACTTTGGTTGAATTTGCGCGTGAAAAGCAGCTTAAAATTGTACCCACTTGTTCCTATGTCGAAGTCATGTTTAGACGTGATAAAAGTTTTGTTGATGTGAAAGCTTAGCTTTATTGTGTGCCCAATGTTCATTGGGCCGTTCAGATTCAGATTCGGTTAGAAGATTAAACATGTTTAAAAAAATGATAATCACTGTATTGTTATTGAGCAGTTCATCGTTCAGTTTAGCAATGAGTTGTTTTGAATTAAATTTACAAACCTATAAAAAAGAGCAAGAAATACAGCCCCGTTGGGAGTTGTTAGGCAAATCTAAACATCGTATTTATTTTTATTCAGCGCCCAAAAACATCTGTAAGATGAATGATACTTTTGTGCTTCAAAATGATAATGTCACGGCTTATTCAATCTATAAAGACAGAAAAAAACAACACTGGGTTTATGTGATATTTAATGATCCAAATCAAAATATAGAAGATGATCTGGTTGAAGGTTGGGTCAAGCTTCAGGATTTTAAACTTATTGAAAGTACACCCTCAGTAAATCAATAAAAAAAAGCCCACAAAATTTTGTGGGTTTTCTACACGTTATTTCGACTTATTTTGCTTTTAATGCCGCAATCAATTTTTGATGTAATCCACCAAAACCACCATTGGACATAATCACCACAGCATCGCCCTCACCTGCTTGTGTAACAACGGTACTGATAATGTCATCCAGTGTACGAGCCACAACGGCTTTATTGGTTGCAGCATCAATGACAGGCTGTAAATCCCAGTCCAAACCTTCAGGTTGATACCACATCACTTCATTTGCAAGACGTGCAGAATGTGCCAAGCCATCTTTATGACTGCCCATACGCATGGTGTTTGAACGTGGTTCAATAATTGCCCAAAGTTTACGTTCACCTAAACGTTTACGTGCACCTTCAAGCGTTGTATCAATCGCAGTTGGGTGATGGGCAAAGTCATCATATATCTCAATACCATTCACCGTATCAAGTAATTCCATTCGGCGTTTCACCCCACCAAAATTCGATAAGGCTTCACATGCTGTTTCAATTGAAACGCCGACATGTTCAGCTGCTACAATGGTTGCCAAAGCATTGGCAACACTGTGTTGTCCTGTCATATTCCACTTCACTTCACCTTTTACTACGCCGTGTTGAAGCACTTTAAAATGTGAACCATCTGTAGAAAGCTGTTCAGCATAAACTTCAGCACTGTTATTGGCGTCAAGTGAAGTCCTTACAACAGGTGTCCAACAACCCATTTGCAACACTTCATCGATATTGGTTTCAGTGATCGGGGCAATGATACGACCTTCACTTGGAATGGTGCGGACCAAATGATGGAATTGTTTTTGAATTGCTGCTAGATCATCAAAAATATCGGCATGGTCAAATTCAAGATTATTTAAAATCGCAGTTTTTGGATGGTAATGTACGAACTTAGAGCGTTTATCAAAAAAAGCAGAGTCATATTCATCTGCTTCTACACAGAAATATTTTCCACCACCTAAACGTGCGCTTTCACTAAAGCCTAAAGGTACACCACCAATTAAAAAGCCAGGATTTAAACCAGCTTGATCCAGTACCCAAGCCAGCATTGTTGTTGTGGTAGTTTTACCATGGGTACCTGCAACACCAAGCACATGTTTGCCTTGTAAGACATGGTCAGCAAGGAATTGTGGACCTGAAATATATGCTAAACCTTCATTGAGCATATATTCCACCGCATCTATACCACGCTTCATTGCATTGCCTACAATGACAAGATCTGGATGTGGTTGTAAATGACTGCGGTCATAGCCTTGCATTAAGGTAATGCCAGCATTTTCGAGTTGGGTCGACATCGGTGGATAAACGTTCGCATCTGAACCGGTGACCTTATGTCCTAAATCACGCGCCAATAGCGCCAATGAACCCATAAAGGTGCCGCAAATACCCAAAATATGCAGATGCATTCGTGTTAACTCCAGTGCTTTTATAGACACATCACTTTGTTGTTGTGGTGTAGCCGTTTCATTTGATTTGAAAGCAACGATAGCAAGGGTTAAGGCGAAAAGATAGTTTTTCTTGTAAGGATAAAATCAATTAGAATTAAACATGATCGTTAGCATTTGGCTCATCAAAACTCAACATTGTCATGGCAAAGAAATATAGGCTATCTTCTTTGCCATTTTGCAAAAACTTAATAACTTTATTCAAAGGAAAAGCTTGGCTATTTCCATCTGTTAAAATAGCTGCGAATTCAAGTGAGTTTTCAATATCATTAAAAAAATGGGGTTCTTTTTGTTTTGCCGTTTGAAAATCAATCCAATACCATTTTTTCATATGATCATTTTTACGAATAGATTCTCCAACATAAGCAGCTGTTCTAACCACAACAGGGATAATTTTATTATCTAATTCAAGATTATAATTACCAATTGAAAGTAAATATTCATCAATATGTTTAATACTTTTTATTGAATAATCCATATTTAAATGATCAAAGAATTCAATATTTGGGATAGGATTTTGTTTCTCCATCGTTAACATATTGGCTAAATCTGCAAATGCGAGGTTAATTTCTGGTAATTCAGCAATAGAACTTGGATTTTCAGAATTTGATTTTGAAAAAAACTTTTTTAATAAATTGAATATGGTATTTAATAAATTTTTCATATGGTTTTTTAAAAATAGTCGTTTTGGATTGTAATTGTCAGGATACGAATAATTTTACACCGTATTTGTTAAAATATCACCAAAATTTAGGTTGTATAGCATGTCCCTCCCTCTTTTATTACTAATTATCTCCAACTGTTTTATGACCTTGGCTTGGTATGGGCATTTAAAATTCTTACATGATGCACCTCTGTGGCAAGCGATCTTGTTTGGTTGGATCATTGCCTTACTTGAATACAGCTTTATGATTCCCGCAACACGTCTATTGGCGCAACATGGTTGGTCGTTGGGGCAAATGAAAATCACCCAAGAAGTGGTCACACTGTTGGTGTTTGTTCCGTTTATGATTTTCTTGTTTAAACAACCATTTAAATTAGATTACTTATGGGCGGGTTTATGTTTGATGGGCTGCGTGTTTTTTGTGTTTAGAAGCCAGTAGATGAGCTGTGATGATGTGAATTAAAACGGATTTCACTCAGACAGCATATTCATCTCATGTCCCATTCTTTAGCAATTTTCCTGCTGCTTAAGAGTTCGAGATCATAATTATTCTCAAATCAAACGGCTTTTAGGCTGCTCCTTTAAAAAAATTGACTTCCTACGTCTGTTAAATTTTCGTGAGATGAAAAATCAGTCTATAATAGCGAGCTTCTTGATATTCATTTAAACACTGATCACCAGTATTTAAACTTCCTTACATTCGTTTATGGAATATATGCAATGAATGCGGCCGCTGTACAAGACGCTCCTCTCGTTGGAATTATTATGGGTTCTCAATCAGACTGGGCAACTCTCGAAAACACTGCCAATATGCTGAAACAGCTTGGTGTTCCTTTTGAAGCCGAAGTTGTTTCTGCGCATCGTACGCCAGACCGCTTATTTGAATATGCTGAAACAGCACGTGAACGTGGTATTCAGGTGATTATTGCTGGTGCTGGTGGTGCAGCACATTTACCAGGAATGTGCGCAGCAAAAACAGATTTGCCTGTATTGGGTGTTCCTGTGAAATCTTCAATTTTAAATGGCGTTGATTCTTTGTTGTCTATTGTACAAATGCCTGCAGGTATTGCAGTTGGCACATTGGCAATTGGCCCTGCGGGTGCAACCAATGCAGCAATCATGGCCGCTCAAATTTTAGGTTTAACTCGCCCTGAAATCGCAAAAAATGTTGCAGATTTCCGTGCCGCTCAAACCGATAAAGTGGCAAGTAAAAATATTCCGGGTCAAGCTTAAAAACGGGACACAGGTTATGAATAAAACCATCGGTATCTTTGGTGGTGGTCAACTCGGCCGTATGATGGCGCAAGCTGCGCTCCCATTAAATATCCAATGCACATTTTTTGAAGCTGATGCGGATTGTCCATCTGCAATATTGGGACAAGTTTTTAGCACTAAAGCTGAAAATGGGTTACAAGATTTTATTGCCAGTGCAGATGTTTTTAGTCTGGAATTTGAAAATACGCCATTGATTGATGTTGATGTATTAACCAAGCAAAAAGATCTGTATCCGCCACGCCAAGCTTTAGCAATCGCACAACATCGTCTTTCTGAAAAAGCTTTATTTGATGAGCTGGAAATTCCTGTTGCGCCGTACAAAGCAGTCGATTCATTGGAGACGCTTAAGCTTGCAGTGAGTGAATTAGGTTTACCAATCGTACTTAAAACTGCGACAGGTGGTTATGATGGTAAAGGTCAATTTGTACTGCGTTCAGTCGATCAAATTGATCAGGCATGGGCTGAGTTGGGGCCAGCAGGATCATTAATCGCTGAAAGTTTTGTGGTTTTTTCTCGTGAAGTTTCAATTATTGCGGTGCGTGGTATTGATGGTGATGTAAAAACTTGGCCTTTGGCTGAAAATCATCATCATAATGGTATTCTCTCGCATTCAATAGTTCCTGCTCCAAACAGTGCTGATTTACAGCCCGTTGCGCAGGAATACATCACCCGTTTGTTAAACCATTTGAACTATGTCGGTGTGTTAACACTTGAATTGTTTGTGACTGAAAAAGGCTTATATGCCAATGAGATGGCTCCACGTGTGCATAACTCTGGGCATTGGTCAATTGAAGGCGCAGTATGTTCGCAATTTGAAAATCACATTCGCGCAGTGGCAGGTTTACCACTCGGTTCAACCGAAGTGGTTCGACCAACAGTGATGGTAAATATCATTGGGCAACACCCGAAATCCGAAGATGTTTTAGCGTTAAAAGGTGCACATTTACACCTTTACAATAAAACAGAACGTGAAGGTCGTAAAATTGGTCATATCACCCTGATGCCAAATGATGCTGCTGAATTAACGACTTTATGTCGTCAATTGGCGAAGATTTTACCGAATCCATTGTCATTAAGCGAAGATATGAACATTTAAGCTTGATTTTGTATGTAAAAAAAGCGGTCAAACTCTTGCCCGCTTTTTTCTATTCTGCTGTTCTGTATCATGACGCTCCCCCTAATCTATCGCTAAGCAATGACTGGGGCTATAAAAACAAGAATGATGATAAAAACAGCTTAAATAAACAGAAAAATAAGCATCTATTTTTAAATTCAAAGTTCAAATTTAAAGGGTTTAGAACATTTGAATTTAAAAGTATTAACAGCAAAACCCAAAAAGTTATCCACTTTGAATTTAAATTAACTTGAAGGTGTTTTTTGAATTTAAAACTTTAAATTTAAACTTTTGCTTGCTCGAAGTGAAAATAATGACTGTGGATAAGTTTTGATTCACCAATCTAAAATCCAAATTGTGGATAAAAATAAACACTTAAGTGAGTTTTGATGGGATTGAGTGGAATTTTAAATTTAAAGCTAAGGTTGCTAAAATAATGATGTTTTTTGAATTCAAATTTGTGTGAAAGTTTTGAATTTAAAAAATGATGAGTTTGCTGGGGTGTGGATAACTATATTTAAATTCAAAACAGTGAACTGTGGATTATGAATTTAAAATCAAAAAATGAATTCAAAATTTACGTTTTTACATCTGTCATTTTATTCACAGACTGCTATGGTATTCACATAATTTAAATTTAAAACCATTTTGTGGATATTATGCGTCATTTAACTTTGATTTGTGGATCTGTTTTGTTGGCAGCATCGCATGCCAATGCTGAATTAATCATTAACGGTCAGGCTGTGTCTAGCTCACCAATTACAACAACACCGAATACAAGCTATACACCGAATTCTAATTTTCAAAGCTGTATTGCAAATTTACGTTCGCAAGCAATCAGTTCAGGTGTTAGTGGGACAACCTTTGATCGTTATACGCAAAATCTAACACCTGATTATTCGGTCATTAGCAAACTGGATTATCAACCTGAGTTCTCAACACCGATTTGGGATTATCTTTCAGGTTTGGTCGATGAAGAGCGGGTAGAGAAAGGCCGTCAAATGCTGGCTCAGCATCGTGAAGTTTTAAACCGTGTCTCAGCAGCTTACGGCGTTCCAGCAGAAACGGTTGTTGCTGTTTGGGGCGTGGAAAGTAATTTTGGTGACATTTCAGGAAAATATCCTTTATTACAAGCGTTGGGAACTTTAAGTTGTGAAGGGCGTCGACAAGGTTATTTCCGAGGTGAATTCTTTGCCACAATGCGTATTTTACAACGAGGTGATTTACGCGAAGAACAGTTAAAAGGTTCATGGGCAGGGGCATTTGGTCATACTCAATTTATGCCTTCAACGTATGAAGAGTTGGCCGTAGATTTTGATGGTGATGGTCGACGCGACTTGGTTTCAAGTACTTCGGATGCTTTGGCATCAACAGCAAACTTTTTGAAAAAACGTGGCTGGCAAACCGGAATGCCGTGGGGTTTTGAAGTAAAAATTCCAGCTGGCGCTTCTGTAGGTGGCGAAAGTCGTCGTAATAAAAAATCGTTGAGCACTTGGGTAAATCGTGGTTTTACTCGTGTTGACGGTACTCCAATCATTCAAGGCAATTTATCGGAAGGCGCTCAGGCCGGTTTAATGATGCCTGCGGGTGCAAATGGTCCAGCATTCTTGGTGTTTAAAAACTTTGATGCAATTTATTCGTACAATGCAGCGGAAAGTTATGCATTGGCAATTGCGCATTTGTCTGATCGTTTACAAGGCAAGGGCGGTTTTCAAACCGCATGGCCAACTGACGATGCAGGAACATCTCGTACAGAGCGCCGAGAAATTCAAAATTACTTATTGAAAAAAGGCTATGCGATTGGCGATGCAGATGGCTTGATTGGCGATAAAACGCGTCAGGCTATTCAGCAAGAGCAAGTGAAGTTAGGATTGAGTCCAACAGGTCGAGCAGGGCAACAGATTTTAAAAGCTTTTAGAAATGAAGCTGCAAAGAATATGATGCGTTAATCAAACAGTTTTGCATGATTTTTGCGAAAAACCTGATGAATAATCAGGTTTTTCTTTTATGATGTAATTTATAAATTTTAGAAAGTCATAACAATGAATAATGAACTTTTAATCAGAAGATTTAACAAAATCAAGCTTTCACAGGGACAGTCGAGTCAATCCATTCATAAATTAATCAATTTATTGGCAAACTTTGAAAGAATTGGTTTTAGTTGCTCTGAGCAGCTCTGCACTGAAATATTAAAATTGTCTGATACGCAATTTGATGAATTTTATAAAAATTCTTTGGGTTGTATTAAAAAGATGTATGGGGCACATGTGAAATATAAACCCATGTATCCAAATTTTCCGCAACAAGTATATGAAATGTCGGAGTCAGAACTATATCGTAATGCATTTGCCCATTATCTTGGTGATTTTTTGGGAATACGCCTCTTACCTGAATATCAAATTGAACCTAGAAAAGCATTAAACAAAAGGATTCTCAATGTATTGGATCTTGCGGATGGCACTGAATTAACCACATTATTTTCAAACCTGTTAAATACAAAAAAATCGTTAAATCAGCAGGATCATGCAGATCTTATCTACTTAATAAGAGATTTTGGATCTAAAGGGTTGCAATATTTGCCTGAAAAATTTCAGCATAAAGAAGTACAGGCGATCGTCAGCGCTCAATATTTGAGTTTGCAATTATGGGCTGTGCAACAGTTACAACTTCATGTACAGACTGCAACTGATGTCTTACGGATTTATGTTGCATTGTCAGATGGTGATGTCAGTTTGGCAGAACCTTGTAAATTGATTTCTTTGAAAAAGTCTCAACGTCGAATATTGCTAACATTGTTGGAAAACTGCCTAAATATTCAGGAAGATTTATTTCGTTATCCAGAACCGTGGAAACGTGTGATTGAGCGGATACATCCGTTTAGTTATCAAAAGCATTTTCCTAAAACCTGTATAGCATTTCAGCATATTCTTGAAAATAAAAAGCCTGAACGGTTCAGCCAAAATATAGAAATTGCATTACAAAACCATCAATTTGAAGATGTGGTGAAACTTTTAAAACAAAGACCAGGAGAGTTTGCGCGTAGGTTACAGCACTGTTTAAAGCAATTTCCTGTGCAACAGCAACAATTGCTTGATGCATTTAAAACAGTTATAGATGCAGTACCGATCACTTTACTGTTTCAGATCAAGCACTATTTTCTGCAAAATCGAACTTTAAAATATCGAACCTTTTTCCCAAAAGGTCAGTCTGCTAAAGTGTTTGCAATCAAAAACAATTTAGTGCCTTTGTCTTCAGTCATAACAACACAAATAACAACCCTATGTGAGCAAAGTATTATTCAGCGTTTCAGTAAACTCTCACCATTAGGTGCTTGCTATCTGGATGATCAGTTGAAAAATTATAGTGTACCTTTTGCGCAACGAGCAGCAAGTAAAGCATTGAAAACCATTGCAGCAGGGAGCCGTTTAGCTTTGGATATTGGCAATACTGTCCGATTTTTTATTTATTGGAAAGATTCTGACTCAGAAAGGGTGGATATAGACTTATCCGCATTGGTCTTTGATGCAGAACATACAGTTAAAGCAACAATTGCTTTTTATAATTTAAAAGAAAGTTTTGCAGTGCATAGCGGTGATATTACTTCAGCACCAAAAGGTGCGTCTGAATTTATTGACATTGATATTTCAAAGGCATTATCTCTGGGAATTCGCTATGTGATGATGAGTATCAATAGTTATACTCAGCAAAATTATTGTGATTTACCTATTTGTTTTGCTGGTTTTATGATGCGAGAGGACGCACAACAAGGTCAGATTTATGAACCAACCACGGTTCAGCATAAATTCGATGTGACTTCAAAAAGCAGTTTTACCATTCCACTGATCATTGACCTAGAAAAGCGTGAAGTGATTTGGACAGATTTGGCGATGACAGCTACGCCAAGTATCGATAACACCGTTTTTGGTCATTTATCCAGTATGTCACTGATGCAGTATGCCATGACAGAAAAAACTTTCCCGAACCTCTATGATCTATTTGATTTACATATTCGAGCTAGAGGGCAACGTGTCACTGAACGAGTTCGAGCAGAATATATTTTTAGTGTAGATGAAGGAATTCGTCCTGTAGATATTGACAATATTTTAGCCAATTATTTATAGTGTTGCTGAGGGCTATTTCGTTGCTTCCTTCTACTCTGAAATTAGTGACAAAGCTTTCCCTCACCAAATGTTAAAAGGTCTGCATAAGCAGACCTTTTTTATGTGGATTATTCAATTGCGAAAGGATCAATTTTGACTGCTTCTAAGACATCTAAAATGACAGCGGTAACATCCTGCGTATGATCACGATCATTAAAGATTTCATAGGCTGTAATGGTTACGTCGGTATCACTAGGTAACTGTTTTTGTTCTTCTTCAATTAAATGTTGAATTGGCAATAAGGTCTGTTTAATTTCAAGGTGTAGAACATCTTTAAACTCGACATTGTCGTCTTCTAGTTCAATGATTTGTTCGTTGAAATAAGGCAGCAGAATCGAATGGAGATAAGGTTGAAGTTCAGTAATATCAAAAATTTCAATATCACGAGTTTGCTCAATCGTGCTGATATGATCATTTACTTCTAAAATAATATGATAATAGCTCACAGTCATCTCCTCAATTTATTGCTTCAGGGATTCACAATAACATGATTTTGCATAAAACTGATTTAAATACATAAATAAATTATGGATTTAAAATTGATAATCATCGGTAAATTTTGCTTATCGTTGTCTTGAGTTTAGCATGGCTAAATCCGCTGTGGTTAATCTAAAATTTTTCAAATCTTGTTCTTTCATCATTGGGTACATGAGTGCTTTAGGATCATTATTGTGCGCTAAGCCCAAAGCATGCCCAAGTTCATGTGCAATCGTGACACGTAAATCTTCGTCCGATGTAAATTCATAGATATTAATGGTTTTACCATCGAATACGCCTTTATCAAATTGGCGCGGTTGGAAACGGCTATTAAAGTGATCCACAGATTGATTGTATTGTTGATTGACAGCGTTGAGTTGTTCAACTTGGCGATTTAATTCATAGACTTTTTGATTATAAATATCTAACAGCTGTTTGAGTTGGTTCTGCTCGATGATCAGTTGATTTTTCTGCTGATCTAACTGAAATCTTGCTGAGGCATCTAAATTTTGATGGGATTGATTAAGGGTATTGATCAGCTGATTATACTGGTCAACTTTATGTTGATAATTGGTTTTTTGCAGATCAAGCTCATCATTGGTGCGATCTAATTCAGCGTGAAGTTGCTGAATTTTTTGCTTTTCACCTTGTGTATATTGTTGGGTATTTTGCAAAATACGCAACTCTTGGCTTCTGGCGATAGATTCCGCTTGGCGTTCGTCATAAATTAAGTTAATCGTTAGTTTGGCATGATCATCATAAACAAAGAGACTTTTCATGGTCCCTTGATGCCAAATATCGGTGGCTTGTTGTGCCAAATTTTGTACTTGCTGTTTACTAACATGAAAACGTGGATCTATTTCGCCAATACGATAACGTAAACGGGTATCTAAAGGATGCGTGATACGATCAATGGCAGAATTATGATTCAATTGCGGATACATCATGCGCTGTATCGCAAAATAAGCAGTAAAGACAATTACACAGAGTAGAATCCAAAAACGCATGATTGATTTAAAAATAATTGTTGTTGTGGATAATTTATCTGAAAATATAACAATCGCAAATGCTTAAGCAAGTAAAGCTTGCGTGATCAATACAAATATTGATTTCAATTGATGATGTTTTTAGCAGTCAGCTTATAGGTGGAAAGCAGTAATATGAATGGAACGCTGATTTTAGGCTGGATTTCTCTAATCCTTGGTATCGCTTGTTTGATAAGGGCTTTCTACAGCCTATTTCTTATATTTCGATCACGTTTAGTTCTGGACTTAGCCTTAAATCAAAAAATTAAAAATTTTAAAATCAGCAAAAAGGGTGGCTATGCAATTTGGCAAGAGGGTCCATTATTTAAACTTTCACCTATGCTATTGATTCATCCACAAATCACCAACACAGATCTTCAGCAGATTGTGAAGCTATCACCAAGTATTGCAAGAGCAAGTAAAAATGGTTTTTCTCGCGCTTCAATGCTAATGTTTTATTGTGAGTTGGATGTTGGACACTATTGTTTAGAGGTACTCGACGGTTCGTCATTAAATCCTATCGAAGATAAAATTTCTCAGGCGATCACCGATCATTTATCCATTCAAAAACAACCTGACAGTCTATACAATTTACAGATACGTGAAAGCCTGAGCAAAAAGCAAAGAATCATCATGATCATTTGCATATTTGCAGGATTACTTTTGTTGATGAAAGGATTATTTACCATCATCGCGCTGAGTTTGGGCATCGCGATGGAAGGTTCATTCACATAATCAGTTTATTTAAGCGTTAAACAGGACTTGGATATCAATAAATAAGAGAATAAAAGCAAAAACGCTGAGTAATCGATTCATCCAAACAGATCTTTTTAAATAGTCAGGGCTGATATATAAAGCTTTGAATTGTAAAGGGTGCAGCATGATATAGCTAATTTTCTGTTTAAATACCGGAGTGACAGATTGTTGTTGTTGCTTTAAAACCACTTGGCGCAGAATAAAAGCATTTAGCCACCAGAGTATAAATAGAATGAGTAAAATAATGCTGATACTCAATGTCAAACGAATCCAAGCATTCTGCTCAAAATAGGCAATTTCAGTATAAAAATGGCTCATCAATACAATGCTGACCAGTAACATGGTGCGATAAAAAGTTTGCCGTGTAAATTCAAGGTGCAAAGGATGATTGAGCTTTTGTTTATCCGCTTTACTCACTATTTTCCCTGCAAAAAATGCAAAACCATGACATAGAATCTCTAAAAAGAGATATAAGCCAATGCTGATGGCAAGCGTTTTATACATGATTAATCGTGTTCAAAAATAGGTCGATATAGTGATGGAGTCACTAAAATCATCAATAAAATTCCAGAACAAACAAAGGCCAGATCGTTAAATATCGCTGCATAACTGGTCATGTAAATCCAGTGCATAAAGGGCATAAAATAAATCAGAAATATTGGGAAAAATGTATAGAGATAAGCTTTTCTTGCCCATTCTTTTTTTAAACATAAACCAAATGTGATGATGAGGATGATTAAGCCTGCAATCGACATCACTCCCAATTCCCAAACTTGCGGGTCTTGGTAGAGTGTTTTATCCAAAAGTTCTAACTCGGGTTCAGTACTGTATATATCGATGACTGCTGCAATGATAGGCAATATAAATTGCGCTATGATCAAGCTGTAATATACTGTATTGGATACAGCAGGAGAGTTTTTCATCATTTGACTCATTATTATTGTGATAATTAAGATAAAAGATTTAGTGAAGATTGGCAATTGATCAATAAGAAAAACCACTCGATGACTGGAGTGATTTTTCGAGATTTTTTATAGCACAATATCACTGACGAAATGTTGCACCACTTCGGTTAAATCTTTGGAAAGATAGTGCTGTGTATAGGACTGTTTAAAATGGGCATGATAAGCCTGTTCCGAGTCGAAGCGCTCCCAAAGTAGTAAACGGGTTGGCTGTTGTTGGCATTGATGCAGTTGAAATAAGCTACATCCCGGTTCTTGTTGAAGAGTGAGCTTACATAATGCTTGTAAAGCTTCACGGGTTTCTAAGATTTTGTTTTTATCTTTAATTTTTAATTCTGCGGTGATGTAAAAACCTGAACTTAACATTGTCTACTCCTAACTCAAATCGTGAGTCAAAAATATTAACTGCTCGAGTTCACTCTAGCTCAAGCATTTTTTGTGCATATATTTCAATTTTATAGTCAACAATACTTTGTTCTTGCTTGAGTCTTTGAATTTCTTGTTTTTGAATTTCTTGTTTTAATTGAACGGAGCAATAAGAAGAGCTTGTCTTTGTTTTAAGGTTTGCTCTCCTTGTAGCCGAAATTGGGCAAAATCTTGCATTTTTTCTAAAGGCATGCCTGTTGATTTTAAGCGTTTTACCCATTCAAGCCATTCCAGATCAAGTTTGGTATATACACGTCGTCCGGATTGATTACGATGGATATTTTTCAGTAAGCCTATTTGTTCATAATAACGAAGGGTATGGATAGAGAGTCCAGTTTTTTAGAGATATCAGAGATAAACAAAAGTGACTCCATAGCTTTACGGATAAAAATAGATCATATAAAAAAACCGCTCAATCTCTTGAGCGGTTTTCTAAGATTAAAGTGACAAATTATTTTTTGTCATCTTTAACTTCAGTGAATTCAGCATCTACAACGCCATCATCAGCTTTTTGCTGTTGTTGACCTGCATCACCACCGAATTGGTTAGGATCGAAGCCTTCAGCGCCGCCTTGACCTTGAGCTGCTTCATAAGCACGTTGAGTGATCGGCATAATGATGTTTTGTAAAGCTTCAGTTTTTGCTTTAATCGCATCAACATCATTTTCTTTTGCAGTCACTTCTAACTCAGAAACTGCAGCTTCAATTGCAGTTTTTTCATCAGCAGTGACTTGTTCGCCAAGATCTTTCACAGCTTTGTTTGCAGAAGCAACTAAAGCATCAGCTTCGTTACGTGCTTTTGCAAGCTCTTCAAACTTACGATCTTCTTCAGCATTTGCTTCAGCATCTTTGATCATTGCTTCGATTTCAGCATCAGACAAACCAGAGTTTGCTTTGATCTGGATCGATTGTTCTTTACCAGTGCTCTTGTCTTTTGCTGATACTTTTAATATACCATCAGCATTGATGTCGAATGATACTTCAATTTGTGGCACACCACGTGGCGCAGGTGGAATGTCGCCTAATTGGAAGTTACCCAACAATTTGTTTTGTTGAGCCATTTTACGTTCACCTTGGTAAACTGAAATATCTACCGCTGGTTGGTTATCTGCTGCTGTAGAGAACACTTGAGATTTCTTCGCAGGAATCGTGGTGTTTTTCTCAATAATTGCAGTTAATACGCCACCCATGGTTTCGATACCAAGTGTTAATGGTGTTACGTCAAGTAAAAGTACGTCAGTTTTGTCACCAGACAATACCGCACCTTGAATTGCCGCACCAATCGCAACAGCTTCATCCGGGTTCACATCTTTACGAGGTTCTTTACCGAAGAACTCTTGTACTTTCTGTTGAACCATTGGCATACGTGATTGACCACCAACCAAGATCACGTCAGAGATGTCAGAAGTCGAAAGACCTGCATCTTTAAGTGCGATACGGCAAGGCTCAATTGTACGCGCAACTAAATCAGCAACTAAACCTTCTAGTTTGGCACGTGTTACATTCATCACTAAGTGTTTAGGACCAGTTGCATCCGCAGTGATGTATGGCAAGTTAATTTCAGTCGAATTAGATGAAGAAAGCTCAATTTTAGCTTTTTCAGCTGCTTCTTTTAAACGTTGTAATGCAAGTGGATCTTGTTTCAAGTTGAAGTTTTGCTCTTTCTTGAACTCTTCAACCAAATAGTCGATCAATGCATTATCAAAGTCTTCACCACCAAGGAATGTATCACCATTGGTTGACAATACTTCGATTTGTTGGTCGCCATCTAAGTCAGCGATTTCAATGATTGATACGTCAAATGTACCACCACCTAAGTCATATACAGCAACTTTACGGTCGCCTTCTTTTTTGTCCATACCGAACGCAAGTGCAGCAGCAGTTGGTTCGTTAATGATACGTTTAACTTCTAGACCAGCAATACGACCAGCATCTTTTGTTGCTTGACGTTGCGCATCATTGAAGTAAGCAGGAACTGTAATAACAGCTTCTGTTACTGTTTCACCTAAATAATCTTCCGCAGTTTTTTTCATTTTTTTCAAAATTTCTGCAGAGATCTGTTGCGGTGCAAGTTTTTTGTCGTTTACTTCAACCCAAGCATCACCATTATCAGCTTTGATGATTTTGAATGGTGCAATACCGATATCTTTTTGTACTGCTTGGTCTTGATACTTACGACCAATTAAACGCTTGATTGCGAATAATGTATTCTTAGGGTTAGTCACTGCTTGACGTTTAGCAGATTGACCCACAAGAATTTCGCCATCTTTATATGCAACGATAGAAGGTGTTGTACGTGTACCTTCAGCATTTTCAATTACTTTAACTTTATCGCCTTCAAGTACAGCAACACATGAATTCGTTGTACCTAAGTCAATACCAATAATTTTAGCCATAAATCAAATTCCTCTAAATTCTTTTGAATCCCTGGTTTCCTCTTTTTGCAAAGGGGAGTTAAAAGGGATTTTCTTGTTATCCGATATGAGAGCCATTCAAAAATTTTCAAGTCATGATTTGTGAAAATTCATGAAAATATTTTTAAAAGCTCCTATTTATTACGCTTATTGACCAACCATCACCATTGCAGGGCGAAGTAGTCGACCATTTAAGGTGTAGCCTTTTTGCAAAACTGTGCCAATTTGGTTGGCTTGTGCATTTGGGTCGATTCCGACAGCTTGATGTAAGTCCGCGTTAAAACCATTGGTTGTATCTGCTTCAACAACACCAAATTTTTCTAAAGTGGTGAGAAGTGATTTCAAGGTGAGTTTTACGCCTTCGAGTACAGGTGTTTCTTCATCACCACCTGCGAGAATCGCACGCTCAAGGTTGTCGACAGAATTTAATAATTCTTTCGCAAACTTTTCTAACACGATGTCTTTATGCTTTTCAGCATCACGTTGAATACGTTCTACACTTTTTTGTGCTTCATAAACTGCATTTGCAGTACGTGCTTTTTCGAGTTTTAAGCTCTCTTCAAGATGACTGATTTGAGCCTGTAAAGCTTCAACGGTAACTTCAACCTGTTCATTTTCAGCCTGAGTTTGCTGTTCGGCTTGCTCGTTTTGAATATCTTGGGCTTCTTGATTCTGCTCAGTTGCCATTGATTTACTCCGTTTAAATGGGTTCTTAAACATGTACAGTCCTTATCGGCAGCAGTTTTGCACTGTGTTCATTTTTGAACTGCCATGATCGTTTAATTCATTAATGAATAAGAAATGTGGGCGAGCCGCTAAAATTCAAGCAGTTTTAGACATTATTTAATGAAATTCAGTGAAAAAAGCTGATCTAAGAGAGAAATCCAAAAATATAAAGATATTTTTGTTGGAATAATCATCAAATCAATGATTATTTTTTTAGATTAAAAATTTAAATTTATGGCGAATTGATGCGGTTATTGCCCAAAAATGATGAGTAAATTCAAAAATTAAAATTGAATAAACAGATTAAAATGCTTAACTCACATGTAAAACCGATTAAACTTATTGAAAATAAGGCTTTGCGAAAAAGCAATAATTTAATTATCATGCTTCATAGATTCTATGGCTGTAGTTTCTTTTTTTAGTTTGAACAACGTTTTCATCGCTTATCCAATCTTCTTGGGTAAGCTTTTTTTTGTCTTGTAAAAAGTCATTAACAATGTAAGTAATGCGAAACTTTTATGGTAAAAGTATATCTTTTATCAGGCTGACTTTTGCCTAACCACATTGAATCCCATCAAAAAACCCAGCGAAATTAAACAAGTATAATGAAAAATAAAATCGGTCAATATAAATCATTGATTTAATAAACTTTGCATAACTTATACGGCAACACCTTAAAAGTCTAACCAAGCTTCAACGAAGTTTGCAGAAAAAATAGCAATCATAGTCAGCACGACAACGCAGTCCTGTGTTGCCGTTTTTTGATAGAGTGATAAAGGAATTTATGATGAAAAAATCAGGTCTTATTTTTATGCTATTGGCTGGTGTTGCGGTCATGAGTACGGCGTGTACATCAAGTGAAACAACCCAAGCACCTGAAACAACCCAATCAGCACCAATGGGTTCTGCAGATCAACAGCAATCAGCACAAACTTCGACGGTAGATCCGACTCAACAAGGTACTGCTGTTGAGGGCGATGCGACGATTCAGCAATCACAACCTGCTCAAGCAACCAATGACCCAAGTTTAGTTGAACAACCTTCAGCTCAGTAAATTTTAAAATAAAAAATCAGGCAATTTATGGATGCCTCCATTGCCTGATTTTTTATCAATAACTTTTGATGAGACCTTATTCACCTGCCAATGAACATTCAAAGTTGGTTCGATCTACAGTACAACGCGCCCGTTTAAGCACTGACATCATGGTTGGATCGTAAATACCTTGACGGGTTAAATCCATACGCCCATCTCTTAACAGTTTTTGATATTTTTCAGTATCGGCTTTACTTAAATTCAAACGATATTTGGCTGGAATGCCTTCTTCTAAACGTTTGACCATACTGAATTGACGCGGAAGCTGCTTAATAAACCAGGTTCTAGAGTCATTGCCAAAAGTAGCTGGGAATTTCTGAGATCTAAACACCAGATCAGCAGTGACATTGAGCACTGGGAAATTGATTAATGCACCTTTAGAGCCAAGCCCTTTTTCCATTTCTAAGGGTTTAAAGGCATAGGCTGGTGCACCCACCATCGGTACTTCACCGGTATTAAACTTCTTAATAAAATTGGAAATATCGGACGGAACAGGAATTGCCCCGACACGTTCAACCATTGCAATTTGCGCTTTGTCATACGCCAATACTGCGAATTTCTTGCCTTTACCTTTTTCAATGGTATTGATGGCTCGATCATTTACAAAGATATAGGCAGGGCCGATTTGACCGATCCCACCAATTTCTATTTCTTCATTGTCTATCGTGGTTTTTAAGCGTTTTACATTACGCTTATCCAAGACAAAGGTAATCGCTTTGAGCGCAATGGCATTGGTGGGAACACCACCCAACGCATCAATCGATCCTGCGAATTTATTGTATTGGCGTGCACGCATTGTGGTGATATAGGCCGCATCACATTTACCATTTTTAAAATCTTTATCAGCAAGCTCTTCATTTTGGTAAGCAATCAGCTGGACATCGCTATGCCATGTTTTTGCAGCGAGTGCCCACTCTTCCATCATTTTATAGGATTCACCAGCTTTCCCTAATAAATCAAAAACACAAATTTCTTGTTTTGCTTGAGAGGTGCTTGATATTCCTAATAATACGATTGTAGTAAGGGCAAGAAATTCCTTTTTCATGTTATATCCTTATACTTAAAACGCGTTTTATTTATACTAAATATAGTAATTTTATTTGAATAAAAATAGAGTTTTTACTCTATTTCCGATGAATAAACCATTGAATAACTTAGTTAATGTGATTTATTTATCTTAATAAAATATTATTGTGATGTTGTTTTGTTTGTTGGTGTGGGTTTAGTGGCTCCATTAAAATCTTATTAATTTTGATCGATCTAGAAAAATAAAATAGATTTCAAGTTTTGTTAATCAATAAAACGTATAAGTAAATCTAAAAAACGTATTTTTAATAATATACAAAAAAACCGTACCATGAACCTGATTCCCATCTCTTTTTATTTATTCTAGTCCATACATTGATCATGAAATTTCAGCAACTGATTTTGCTTTGCTCAGCTATAAGCTTATATAGCTATAGTGGTTTGGCAAATGCTCGCCCTATCGTCATTGGTTATCAAACCAACATAGAACCTGCCAAAGTTGCACAGGCTGATGGTGTGTATGACAAAGTGATTGGGGAAAAACTGGATTGGCGCTTATTTAATAGTGGTGCAGAGGTTTTAACTGCATTGGCTTCTGGTTCTGTAGATATTGCACTGATTGGTTCAAGTCCGTTAGGGGCAGCTGTTGCCAATAATTTACCCATAGAGGTGTTTTTAATTTCTACTGATCTGAAAAGTGCGGAAGCCTTGGTGGTGAGAAATGGTTCAGGCATTAATAGTCCTCAGGACTTGATTGGGAAAAAGGTGGCCACGCCATTTGCTTCGACTTCCCATTACAGCTTATTGGGGGCTTTGCAGCATTGGAATATTAAAACCAATCAAATACGGTTGTTGAACCTAAAACCAGCTGAAATTAATGCAGCATGGCGCAGAGGCGATATAGATGCAGCTTTTGTCTGGTCACCTGCACTTGCCAATATTAAGAAAACTGGCAAGTTCATCACAGATGCAGGGCAAGTTGGGCAATGGGGATCTCCTACATTTGAAGTTTGGGTAGCACGTAAAGATTTTGCACAGAAGCATCCTGAAGTCTTAGCAAAGTTTTCTACAGTGACACTGAACTATTACCAATCTTATAACCAGAATAAAAGTCGTTGGACTGCCAACTCGGCTGAAGTGCAAAAAATTGCCAAAATTACTGGCGTAGATGCTCAAGATGTGCCAGCGCTTCTTGCTGGCGCCGCCTATCCAGATCGTCAGGCGCAATTAAGCACTCAATACCTTGGTGGGCGGACCACACAAAATATTGTCAACTCAGTGAACTTTTTAAAAGCACAAGGTCTGGTGAGAAAGGTTTCTCCAAATTATCAACAGTTTATTAACACGCGTTTTATTCAAACATCGAAATAGAGATCGGAAGTATTCATCATGGCTGTATTGACTGTAGAACATGTACAAGCACAGTATCCGGGTGCTGAACAACCGGTACTGAAAGATGTGTCATTTCAGCTGGGCTCTGAGCAACTGATGGTTGCATTAGGTGCTTCAGGCAGTGGTAAAACAACCTTATTAAATCTGATTGCTGGATTTACTCAACCACAAGCAGGCAATTTAAAACTGGATGGTGAAGCAATCATTGCACCTAGCCGAGACCGTGGTGTAGTGTTCCAAGATGATGTTTTATTGCCTTGGCAAAATGTAGAAGACAATATTGCTTTTGGTTTAGAGCTTGCAGGGGTTGATAAAAAAACACGTCAAAACCGTGCACAAGCATTACTTAAATTGGTGAATTTAGAAGGCTTTGGGCAACGCCATATCTGGGAACTTTCAGGCGGGCAACGTCAACGGGTTGGTTTAGCGCGTGCTTTGGCTTCTGACCCTAAAATATTATTGATGGATGAGCCTTTTGGTGCTTTAGATGCGTTTATTCGTGAACAAATGCAGTGCTTATTATTAGATGTTTGGAAGAGTACGTCCAAACCTACTTTCTTAATTACCCATGACATTGAAGAAGCTGTTTTTCTGGCTACAGATCTGATTATTCTTGCACCAAATCCTGGGCGAATTGTGGAAAAGCTGGAGTTGGATTTTGCTAAACGCTATGCCAATGGCGAGCCAGCACGAAGTATTAAATCAGATCCCAAGTTTATTGAAATGCGAGAGCATGTGTTGAGTTGTGTATTCATTCAAAATAATCAGGATCAATACCATGTTGCTCAGAGCGACCAAGCTCAAGTGGAAAAGGTGGAGTAATGACAGCACAATTAGACCCTAAATTGATCCCTCGTACAGTTGAATCTCAGACTGTGGCGGTGAAGGTTCCACGTGAAGTCAATATTACTTTGATCAGTAGTATCACGATCATTACTTTGATTGCAATTTGGTGGCTGGTCACCACTTTAGGCTGGATTGATGCTTTATTCTTACCATCACCAACCGCCGTGTTGCAGCGTTTCAATGATTTGTTCAGCAATGGCTATATGAGTATTAGCTTGTGGAGTCATATTGGCGCAAGTTTGGGTCGTATCGGCACGGCGTTGATTGCTGCGGTTATCACTGCGATTCCAGTGGGGATTGCGATTGGTCGCAATAAAATTGTGCGGGGTATTTTAGATCCCATCATTGAGTTTTATCGTCCGATTCCACCACTGGCGTATTTACCCTTGATTGTAATTTGGTGTGGTATTGGTGAATTGTCCAAGGTGCTACTGATTTATCTAGCAATTTTTGCACCGATTGTTATCGCAACAGCAACTGGTGTCCGCTCAGTCGACCAAGCCAAAATTCGTGCTGCACAGTCTTTGGGTGCAAGCCCAATGCAAATTATTAAACATGTGGTTTTACCAAGCTCTTTACCGAGCATTTTAACTGGTATCCGTATTGGTCTTGGGGTGGGATGGTCGACTTTGGTGGCAGCAGAGTTGGTTGGTGCTTCTGAAGGTTTGGGCTTTATGGTGCAATCATCTTCACAGCTTTTGGCTACAGATGTGGTGATTGTCGGGATTTTAATTATCGCTGTGATTGCCTTTATTCTGGAAATTGGTTTACGTCGTTTGCAAAGAAAATTGGTCCCTTGGGATAAGCAATCTCAGTAAGTTATTTTCGCTACACTGTTCGATAGCGTGACGCTATATTTAGTTTTAACGTTTTAATGATGCATTTTAATATATCGTGAGATGATCGAGGAAGAAATGAACGCTGTTGTTTCAAATATTTTTAAAGTTACCCCATTAAATCCAACGATTGGTGCGCTGATTGAAGGTGTGAATTTCAATCAGCCTTTAACACCTGAACAAAAGGCTTTGATTGAAGCAGCTTTATTGAAACATCAGGTGATCTTTTTTAGAAATCAGCCGATGACTGCGCAGCAACATGCGGCTTTGGCACGTCAATTTGGTCAGTTACACATCCACCCAATTTACCCCAATATTCCAGAACAACCCGAAATCATGGTTTTAGATACGGAATTAAATGATTTACGGGATAATGCACTGTGGCATACCGATGTGACTTTTCTTGAAGCACCAGCAATGGGCGCAATTTTAAGTGCAAAAAAAGTCCCTGCATGGGGTGGAGATACACTTTGGTCAAGTGGAACAGCGGCGTTTGAAGCATTATCCAAACCGATGCAAGCGATGTTGTCTGGTTTAACTGCAACACATGATATTGCACGTTCATTTCCAGTAGATCGCTTTGGTGGTGATCCTGCCGAATTAGAAAAGCTAGAACAGGCTAAGAAAAAACATCCTCCGATTAGCCACCCTGTGATTCGCACTCATCCTGTCACAGGTCGTAAAGCTTTATTTGTGAGTGAGGGTTTTACCACACGAATTAATGAACTCGAAGCCAAAGAAAGCGATGCTGTCTTGAAAATGTTGTTTGAACATATTCAGAAACCAGAGTTTGTAGTGCGTTGGTCGTGGCAGGCCAATGATGTGGCATTTTGGGATAATCGTTGTACCTTCCACTATGCTGTTGATGATTACCGTCCTCAGCACCGTGTTATGAATCGAGCCACTTTGATGGGTGATAAACCTTTTTATCAAGCAGATTAAGGTTTAACTTGTTATAAAAACCAATCAAATTTGATTGGTTTTTTATTTTTGAAACAACTGAATTTGAATACAACTTTTTGAAACTTCAATATTTAAAAAATACATTAAAGAAAAAATCATAAAATGAGCTGTTGTTCAAAGTATCGGTATGCTGTGTTTGTCGGTGTTCACAAAACAATTTGAAGATTCAAGCTCTGATGAAACTTTATTGCTGAGCAATAATGTTTAATTATTCATCAAAATTAAACAAATGATCAACATACTAGGCAACAAATATTTATTGCTTGTTGGAAATATCATGTTGATTAATAATAAAAAGAAAATCATTTTGCTAAGTGTGCTGTCTACGCTGTTGGTTGCTTGTAATGATGATAATGATCATTCAAATACTGAAAAACCAGTTGAGGCAAAAGCTTTAGAACTGAATATCTTGCATATTAATGACCATCATTCACATTTAGATGAAGAAAGCATTCAATTTAAAAGCAATGTGGGGACAGGGGATGAAGAGTTTAGTGTTGCAAGCGGTGGATTTGCACGTGTTGCCAGCTTAATTAACCAACTTGCAGTAGAAAAGAAAAATGCTTTAAAAATACATGCAGGTGACGCGATCACTGGCGATTTGTACTATAACTTAACGGATGGGAAAGCAGACGCAGATGCAATGAACACCGTTTGTTTTGATACATTTACGCCGGGTAACCATGAGTTTGATTCTAAAGATGATGGATTAAAGAAATTTATTGGTTTCTTAGATCAAAGTTCTTGTAAAGACAAAACCCAAATTTTAACGGCCAATGTCAGTTTTGGGGCATCTTCGCCGTTGTATAAAACCAATCGCATTTTGAAGTCACAAGTGTTTGAAAAAGATGGGGTGAAATTTGCAATCATTGGTTTAACGGTTGCCAAGAAAACCAAAAACTCTTCGCAACCGAATGCTGATACATTGTTTGCAGATGAAATTGAAACAGCGCAAAAAGAAATAAATCAATATAAAGCGCAAGGCATTAAAAATATTATTCTTCAAACCCATGTGGGATATGACTTAGACCAACTGTTGGCAAAATCACTTACCGATGTTGATGTGATTATTGGGGGTGATTCACATACATTATTGGGCCCTGACAGTCTTAAAAAATATGGCATGACACCAGAAGGTGCTTATCCAACACAGCTGAGAAACAAAGATGGTCAATTGGTCTGCGTTGCACAAGCTTGGCAGTACAGTTATATCGTGGGTGATTTAAATGTGAAGTTTGACAAAAACGGGAATGTCGAAAGCTGTAGTGGGACACCACATGTACTTATTGGCAATAACTTTACCCGTACCGCCAAAGACGCAAAAGCAGTCACCGAAACTGAAAAACAAGCAATACTGACGCAATTTAAAACCGATCAAGTTCCATTTACTGTTGTAACGCCACTACAAAAGACCTTGGATGTTTTAAAACCGTATCAGGAACAAAAGAAAAAATTTGCTCAGGAAATCGTAGGTCAAGCCACAGATAATCTCTGTTCACGTCGAGTCCCTGGTACACAACGTGATATAAATCGTTCAACACTTGGCGATATCTGTAATAAGAATACCCATGTCGATCAACATGGTGGAGATATTCAACAAATCATTGCTGAAGCGTTTTTACAACAAGGAAAGACCTTCTTTGGCGCTGATATCTCATTCCAAAATGGTGGTGGTGTCCGTGAAGATGTTGCTTTAGGGGATGTGACAGTTGGTAAAATTTATAATGTCTTACCGTTCAAGAATACATTGTTGCGTTTAGATCTGACGGGTGCTGAAGTTAAAGCCACCTTAGAGGATGCAATAGATGGTGTGATTACCCAGAATAATACGGGTAGTTACCCATATACCGGTGGTATGCGTTGGAATGTTGACTTTACCAAAGACAAAGGCCAGCGTCTTAACCAAATACAAGTACGTAATGCATCTGGGCAATATGAAAATCTTGATCTCAATAAGACTTACAAAGCGATCACGATTGATTTTCTTGCCAATGGTGGTGACTACTACACCACCTTGAAAACCATTACTGGTGAGCGCCGTGTGAATGTTGGCTTAGACTATGCTGAGGCTTTCCTCAAATATGCCCAAGGTTTGGCTGGTCAGACAGGTCAAAAGAAAATTAATAAATTAGCAACGGCTGAATACAGTACCCAGCTATTTATCGATAAAGCAAAATAAACTGAAACAGACAATCAAAATCCCGCTTCGGCGGGATTTTTTCGTTGGGTCGTTGATGAAAACTGACAAAACTCTATATTGGTGATGAATAAATAATTGCAAAAATCTATGCTTAACTTTAAAATGAGCCAAAATTTAGCCACGATGGCTTAAATAATCACAATGACAACCCCAATTTTCTTTTCACTTGCCTCAATTTGATCTTGTAACGTTGCCTTTTGACAAGATTGTTTACAACCACTGACTGGTTGCAGGATAACCATAATATCTTGATTGAACCCATCGTTTTAAGCAGGGTGCTTAAAATGTGATTTGAATCAGCTGTTAAATTCAATATTCGGGAGAAAAATCATGTTGTTTAACGTATTTCTCATTTTGGGCTTTAAATAGACCCTATACATTTTTAATCGTTTAAATTAAACGAAAATAAACCTTATTTTAAAGAATATACATGTTCTGAGGGATGACTTTGCTTGCAGAAAATGCAAATTGAAAAAAGTTCAGCCTTAGTCATGAAAAGAAAAAAGTGAATATATGAACGAATATATTAATCAACCTTTTGCACAAAATATGCATCAGGTTGACGTAGCGGATTTTGCTGAAATTTCTCCGATTGTAAAACTTTGGGCTTTTCGATTTTTGGTCGAGTTAGGTGGTGCAAAAGAATTTATTTCTGATCATTGCTTTAGTCATCAATGGATTGCAAAAAAGTTAGGTTTTTCTGAAGCATTACTTGCAGATAAGTTCGATGAGCAAGCTGCTTATCTGGAACTCAACCATTTGCATAAAAATAGCCAACAGCAAAATTTATTAGATAATTTTCAGTTCAATGCTGAGTTGCAATATAACCTAAAGTTAATACAGCAATTACTGGATTTAAATGCTGTTGAAAGTACGATTTTAGGTTTTATCGTGATGTTAAACAGTGAACAACTTCTAGATGATATTGCGGATACCATCGGTGAATTGACTGCGTCTAAAACCATACGTGCTTTGGCTGTGGTTTTAGATTTGCCTTATGAAGCAATTCGGCAGGCTTTGTCTGTACAAGGGCGTTTACATCGCAGTGGCTTAATCAGTGTTCAACAACACTATCGTAATTATTTACGTGGGAAATTGAATCTGGTGTCAAACCAATTGGCCGATAAGTTATTGGTGAAAACCAATGATGTGATGGATCCGTTTGTTGGAACCATTAATAAAAGTCAGCCTGCTGAATTAACCTTACAGGATTATCCTCATTTACACACTGAATTGAATTTACTTCTAGCTTACTTAAAGCAAGTCAAAATGAGTAAGCAGCAGGGGGTAAATATCTTCCTTTATGGCAGTTCAGGCACAGGAAAGACACAACTGTGTAATACCCTTGCAGATGAAATGGCGGTGCAACTTTTTGAAATCTCCTGTGAAGATGAAGATGGTGATGCAATTTCAGCCACAGGGCGTTTATGTGCGTATCGTGCAGCGCAGTGCATTTTCGACAGTCAATCTGCTTTATTGATGTTTGATGAAGTTGAGGATGTGTTTAATGACACCGAAAATGGTGTGGGGATGAAAAGCACTGCGCAAAGTCGTAAGGCTTGGGTCAATCGTATTTTAGAGCAAAATCGTACACCAACGATTTGGGTGTCTAATTCTGATCAGCTCGATCCTGCGTTTATACGCCGTTTTGATATGGTACTTGAAATTAAAGTGCCACCTAAAAAGCAACGCAGAAGCTTTATCGAACAACATTGTGGTCAAGAACTTAATCCTTTGTATCAGGAAGCCTTGGCCAATGTTGAGCAATTATCTCCAGCAATTTTACGCCGTAGTTATCGTGTTGCCAAAGCGGCTCAAATGCACAATGCGCATTTAGTGGTACAGGAAAGCATGACCAAATTGGTGTCCAATACTTTAAAAGCACAGGGTCATCAAGGCATTAAATTGCAAGATAGTAATGCTTTGCCCAAGTTCTATGATCTGAACTATATCAACTGTAAGGCGAATCTTGCGGAGATCGCATCAGGTATCCAGCAACATGGTTTTGGCCGTTTATGTTTATACGGAGCATCTGGAACAGGTAAAACTGCATTTGCACGATGGTTAGCTGAAACTATCAATCGACCTTTACTGATTAAGCGTGGTTCAGACTTAATTTCTGCTTGGGTTGGTGAAACAGAACAGAACCTTGCTAAAGCGTTTCATGAAGCCGAAGACTTACAGGCAGTTTTATTGCTGGATGAAGTAGATGGTTTATTACAAGATCGCCGCCAAGCAACCGGCTCTTGGGAAGTTTCGCAGGTAAATGAGTTTTTGGTCCAAATGGAAAGCTTTAATGGCATCGTGGTGGCGACAACCAATCGCTTTGAAGAACTTGATCAAGCTGCGTTACGCCGTTTCGATTTTAAAATGCATTTTGATTTTTTAAATTATGCACAGCGTTTGGCTTTACTAGAAAATGTCTGTACACAACTCAAACTTGTTGTTCATGAAGCCGATATAAAAGTAAAACTGCAATCTTTAGATCGTTTAAGTGCTGGAGACTTTGCGGTGATTGTACGACAGTCCTGTTTTCATCCTTTTGAAAATGTTGGTTCTATTCTGCAGCATTTAACAGATGAAATGACTGCAAAATATAAAAGTGCACAAAGTATAGGATTTACCGCATCAAATTGATGCGGTTTTTCTTTTTGAATCCTAATTCAGTTGAATAATGCTTAGATTTTGTGATTCGAGAGTGGAAAACAAAGCATAAAAATAACTTTAATATGAAAAAAATAATGAAAAATGCTTAAAAAATAGATAAAAAGCATAAAAAACACTGATTTTGAGGAAAAAATGTCCAGTTGATAAAAAAGTTTAAAAAAAGGGGTTGTGTTGGTTTGTGAATGCTGTAGAATGCACATCCATCGGCGGTGATGTTAAATAAAACTTCTGATAAATCAGGCACTTGATTAAGTTGTTAAGATTT
>Ga0105249_10000145_pt1 | contig 91408 bp, 76 predicted proteins | sample KBSS44metaG_FD_81522 | JGI IMG/M metagenome (GOLD analysis project Ga0105249, IMG submission 81522) | Switchgrass rhizosphere microbial communities from Kellogg Biological Station, Michigan, USA - KBS S4-4 metaG | ecosystem: Host-associated > Plants > Roots > Rhizosphere > Soil | place... | reverse complement strand
GGCAGGATGTTGGACACCGGCCACAGCTTGTAGCTGCCGAGCAGGATGTCGAGGAACATCATGAACGCGCCGGTCGCCATGAAAAGCCACGCACCGAGCTGCGACAGGAACATGCCGGTCAGTGAGGTCTGGTGGCCCGAGATCGGGTCCATCACGCTCGCCATCGACGAGCCGACCTTGACGTCGATCACGTTGCCGGCCGCACCGAGCGCCCAGAACATCAGGCCGAAGCAGAATCCGATCACGGTACCGATGAAGATTTCCTTCAGCACGATCAGTGCCCAGGTGCTCTGCATCATCGCGCCGCCGGGATCGGCTGCCGCCGCGATCGGATAGGCGACGATCGCCAAGCTGACGAAGAAGCTGTTGCGCACCAGTGCCGGCACGGTCTCCGACGTCATCAGGGGAACGATGAGGAACGCGGCCGCGATGCGCGGAAGCGTCAGCGCGATCGCCAGCGCCTGGCCTTGCAGGTGCTCAAACGGCATGGCGTTCTCGTGCGGCTGGGGCGCGCGCGTGCATCAGTGGATCAGCGTCGGAAAATTGCTGAACAGGCGATCGGAGAAGTTGTACAGCGTGCCCCCGAGCACAGTCGCCGTGGCGAACAGGGCGAGCACGACGGCGACGAACTTCACGGCATACGGAAACGTCTGTTCCTGCAGCTGCGTGACGGCTTGCAGGAACGCGATCAGGAGGCCGATGATCGCGGCCGCCAGGATCGGCGGCGCCGACAGCAGCAGGACCAGCCACAAGGCCTCGCGCGCGAGCTGGATTTCGTTCTCGTACATGTGCGCCCGCCGCTACTGATAGGTCGCGACGAGGCCGTGGATCAGCTTGGCCCAGCCGTTGAGGATGACGAATAGCAGCAGCTTGAACGGCAGCGAGACCATCGTCGGCGACAGCATCATCATGCCGAGGGCGAGCAGGATGTTCGACACGATCAGGTCGACCACGACGAACGGCAGGAACAGCAGGAAGCCGATCTGGAACGCCTCGGTCAGCTCGCTGACGGTGAACGCCGGCATCACGACGATGAAGTCGTCCGCACCGAGGCCGAGCTGCTGCTGCGGCGTCAACAGGCGTTTGGCGCTTTCGAGGAAGAACACGCGTTCGCGCTCGTGCGAGTGCTTGATCAGGAACCTGCGCAGCGGCTCCTTGCCGATGTTGATCATCTGGCCGAGCCGGTCGACCGTCATCTTTTCCGACGCGGGCGGCGCGCCGCCCTGGCTCTGCACCTGCGCCGTATTCGGCCCGCCCGCCTGGATGTCGGCCATCGTGTCGAGGATGACCGGATACATCACGTAGATCGACAGGATGATCGCGAGGCCGTTGATGACCACGTTCGGCGGCGTCTGCTGCAGTCCGAGTGCGTTGCGCAGCAGGCTGATGACGACGACGATCTTGGTGAACGAGGTCACCATGACGGCGACGAACGGCGCCAGCGCAAGGCCGACGACCGTCGCGATGACGAGGGCGGGTGAGAAGCTACTGAAGTCCAAGATCGTCCCCGATGCGTGCGATCTTGACGCCGAGCAGGTCGCCGAGCGCGACGAGTTCGCCGCTGGCGAACGTCTTGCCGTTCGCACGCAGGCTGACGCGCGCTCCTTCGACTGGCTGGCGCAGGGCGAGGATCTGCCCCGCGCTGAAGCGGTCGAGTTCGGCGAGGCTGAGCTGCAGGCTGTCGAGCACGAGCTCGACGCGCACGGGAATCGCGTCGCGGATGTCCGTCGACGCGGTCTCGCCGGTGTCGTCGGGAAGAGGCGGGGTTTCCGGAATCGTCATCGTGTCGTTCCTGAGTTCGGCAGGGGTGAGGGCGCGCGTTATCGCGATGCCGCCGGGTGCGGCCGTCACGAGCCAGGCGAAGCGCGTATCGAGCGCGGCGACGCCGCTGTCGACGCGCAGGCGCAGCGCCGATGCGACCGACGAGCGCGTTCCGAGCAGGATCACGTCGCCGGCGTTCAGCGCACGCAGCGTGGCGGCCGTCAGCGTCGACGCGGGCAGCTCGAGATGGCACGCCAGAGGCAGTTCGTTGCGTTCGACCGGCCGCTCGCCGTCGCCGCCGCGGGACCAGCCCGCCGCGGCGGTCAGCGTCGCCATCGTCGTGCGGTCCAGGCCCAGCAATCCACGGCATTCCTGGCGATCGCCGCGCGTGAAGCGGAATTCGACCCAGTGCCAGACCGCGGCGGAGGGGTGCGGCGTGGACTGCAGCGTGACCGGCAGCAGCGGCAGGCCGAGCAGGTCGGACAGGCGTGCGACCAGCGCGTCGTAGGCGAGCGTCCAGGCGAGCAGGCGCGCATCGCCGCTGAAATCGTGCCAGGTACGGTCGCCGATCGCGGCGCTGCCGCGCTCGGCGGTCAGGACGAGGCTGGTCCGTCCGTGCGCGTGCGAAAGTTCGACCGTCGCCGCCGGCGGCGGCTCCTGGGCGACATCGGGGCGTACTTCGAGGCGGCTTTCCTCGTCGCTGCGGACCAGCATGTCGCCGGCCGCCAGCAGGCGCGTCGTCGCGGCGGCGCGTTCGGGTGAAATCGCGGGCAGGCGCCCGGCGAGCGTCGTCGGCGATGCGGCGTGGCCGATGTCCGTGGCGAGTGCGGCAGTCATCGTGAGGTCGCTCCATGAGGTTGTTCATGGCCGAGCGCGATGCGGATCACCTCGGCTACGTTGCGCGCACCGAGCTTGGCCATCAGGTTCGAGCGGTGCAGCTCGACGGTCTTGATGCTGATGCCGAGCACGTCGGCGATCGTCTTGTTCAGCTTGCCCGCGACGACCAGTTCGAGCACCTGGCGTTCGCGCGGCGTCAGTTTCTCCATGACGGCCGGATTCGAGCCGCCGTCGGCGATGCGGTCGGTCGCGGTGCGCAGCGCATGCACCAGCGTAATCGGATCGAATGGCTTTTCGATGAAATTGACCGCGCCGTTGCGCATCGCCTCGACCGCGAGCGGAATGTCGGCATGCGCGGTCACGAAGACCAGCGGCAGTTCGACCCCGCGCCGCTTCAGCTCCTGCTGCAGTTCGATGCCGCTCATGCGCGGCATGCGGATGTCGCTGACGATGCAGGCCGGCGCGCCGCCGAGGCCGCCGCTTTCCAGCGCATCGAGCAGCGCCGTCGCACTGGCGAACGGGCTCACCTCGAAGCCGGCGTCCTCGAGCAGCCAGCAGGTCGATTCGCGGAACTCGTCGTTGTCGTCGACGAGAAGGATTTGCGCGGTCGTTGCATCGGACATCATGCGCTCTCCGCAGGCAGGGTGAAGATGAAGCTGCTGCCGCCGTCCGCGTTCGGCTCGGCGAACAGGCGCCCTTCGTGGAATTCCATGATCGAACGGCAGATCGCCAGGCCCATGCCGAGTCCGTCCGACTTCGTGCTGAACAGCGGCGCGAACATCTTCTCGGCGAAATCCGGGCCGATGCCGGGACCGTGGTCGCGCACGCGCACTTCGATCATGCCGTCGAGATCACGGCGCGCGCCGATGACGATCTCGCGCTGGGCGGCGGCGGTTTCGCGCATCGCGTCGATCGCGTTCTTGACGAGGTTCAGCAGCACCTGCTCGATCATCACGCGATCGGCGACGACGCGCGGCAGCGACTTCGGCAGCTTGGTCAGAATGCGCACCTGGTGCTGCTCGGCTTCGAGACGAAGCAGCTCCACCACGGTTTGCGCGATGACGTCGAGCGGATGCGGTTCGCGCTTGGGGTTGCGCGTACGCACGAACTCGCGCAGCCGCGCGATGACCGCGCTCGCATGCTCGGCCTGCTTGCGCGCGAGGCCGATGCCCTGGCGCAGGCGCGGGTTTGCGACGTCGCCGCGCTCGATGATGCTGTCGCAGGTGCTGAGGTAGTTGATGATCGCGCCGAGCGGCTGGTTCAGCTCGTGCGCCAGCGTCGTCGCCATCTCGCCGACGCTGAGCATGCGCGAAGTGAACAGCAGTTGCTCCTGCTGCGCCTTGTGCTGGCGCAGCGCTTCGATCTCGTCGCTGATGCTGTTGGCGAACACCGCATTGCAGCGCGTGCCGTCGGTCCACGGCAGTTCGCGCCACACCAGGCGATACCAGCGGCGCGTATGCGGCGCATAGCATTCGATGCCATCATCGCCTTCGCCGAGCGAATCGAATGCGGCGATGAAGTGTTCGCGGTCGGGCGCATCGCCCAGATGCGTGAATTCGCCGGCGAACGCCTCGTTGGAGGCGAGCATCGCTCCATCGTTCTGGTCGAACAACGCGCACGGCAGCGGCAGCCCGTCAATCAGGGCATGCGACAGATCGGAGAACCCCTCGGCGGCGGAGGCCTCCGCTGCGGTGCGCACGGGCTCGCAACTGGTCGTCGACATCGTCGTTATCCTATCCCGGCGCCACGCCCCTGTGCGTGACACGCTATGGCCGAAGCCCTCGGAGAAAACCGATTCCATGAAGCGAATGTCTTGTTACCTGGTGCCTCTCGTTCTGTGGTCCTGCAGTACGTGCGCCTTTGCCGCCGATGCCGATCCGCCGCCGCTCGGCGGTTCCCTCGTCTCCCTCATCGTGCCGCTGCTGGCGGTCGTCTTCGCCCTCGCTGCACTTTGGTGGATGTGGCACCGATACAGCGGGAAGGGCGGCTCATCCGGTCCACTGCGCATCGTTCAAGTCATCGCAGTGGGACCGCGCGAACGCGTCCTTGTCGTCGACCACGACACGCAGCGGTTCATGCTCGGCGTGACGCAGACCTCGATCACCCTGATCGCCGATCTCGGTCCGAAGAATGCCGCAAAGCTTTCATCGAATGCCAGCGCTTCACTGAATGAAAACGTGCCACCAACGCTTGGTTAACGACGGGTCGACACTACACCCAAGGGTTTTCCCTAGGTTCGGTCGAAGGGTCATTTTGTTCTGCTAGGCTCGAAGCCGAAGTGGGGTGGTTCGACACACAAGCAGCAGTACTCGTCGTCCGGCGCCACAAGGCTGGATGGATGCCAAACTTCTTGTGAGCGGATGAGGATATGTCCAAGGAGCTTCGCCAAAGCTGGCTGAAAGCCTTCCCAGGCGGAACGGCGCGCAATGGATGCGTGAACAGCAGCGCGCGTTCACCGGGGTTCGGAACATGAACGCAGTCGCTTCCCTGTTCAAGACCAGCAGCGGCCGCTCACGCAGCTACAGCGACATCGTGCTGGTCTTCGGTGTGGTGGCGATCGTCGCGCTGATGATCCTGCCGCTGCCGATGGCGGTCATCGACACGCTCGTCGCGATCAACATACTCGTGGGTATTGGCCTGCTGCTGATCGCGATCTATATCCCGACGCCGGTCGCGTTCTCGAGCTTTCCCAGCGTGCTGATGCTGACCACGCTGTTCCGGCTGGCGCTGTCGATCGCGATCACGCGCTCGATCCTGCTGCACGCCGATGCCGGTCACATCATTGATACATTTGGTAACGTCGTCGTGTCCGGCAACCTCGTCGTCGGCCTCGTCGTCTTCCTGATCATCACCGTCGTGCAGTTCATCGTGGTGGCGAAGGGCGCCGAGCGCGTCGCCGAAGTCGCCGCGCGCTTCTCGCTGGACGCGATGCCGGGCAAGCAGTTGTCGATCGATTCCGATCTGCGTTCAGGAATCCTCGACAAGGACGAGGCGAAGCGCAAGCGCCGCTTGCTGGAGATCGAGAGCCAGCTGCACGGCAGCCTCGACGGCGCCATGAAGTTCGTCAAAGGCGATGCGATCGCCGGCATCGTCATCATCATCATCAACCTGCTCGGCGGTCTCGCGGTCGGCATGCTGCAAGGCGGCCTAAGCCTCGGCGACGCGGTGCACACGTACAGCATCCTGACGATCGGCGACGGTCTCGTCTCGCAGATCCCGGCGCTGCTGGCGTCGATGTCGGCGGGTCTGATCGTCACGCGCACGGCCAACGACGGCGAAGCCAAGCATCTCGGAGCGGCGATCGCCTCGCAGATCTCGAGCGAGCCGCGCGTGATCCTCGTGACCGGCCTGATCGCGCTGCTGATGATGAGCGTGCCCGGCTTCCCGATCGTCGTGTTCATGCTGCTGGGCGGGTCTTTCGTCGCCTTGGGCTTGTGGCGCTTCCGCCACAACGTCAGCTTCCTGCGCAAGCTGTTTCGCGTGTCCGACAGCAAGGACCTGCTGCCGCTCGATGTCGTCGCCAGCGACGAGCTGAGCGCGCCGCCGGCGCTGCTGATCGAGATGGACATGCAGACCTTGCGCCTGCTCGGCCCGGCCAGCGTCCGCACCGCGCTGCGCGAGACGGTCGGGCTGCTGCGCGAGGAGTACGGAGTGCCGTTGCCGGCCCCGGCGCTCCGCGCAGGGCAGGGATTGCCGGAAAACACCTATCGCGTCTATGCGCACGGCGTGCGCATCGGCAGTGGCCGTGTGCAGCCGGGTGCACATTTCCTGCCCGCCTCGCGCGCAGATCGTTTCGCATTGCCGCCGCCCGGGGGCGCCGCCGACCAGCAGAGCTACCTGCCCGCGTTTCCGGGTGAATGGCGCGACGGCGCGTCCAGCGGAGCGGCGCTCGGCGCGCTCGACGTGCTGCGCCGCCACCTGCGCGATGCGCTGGAGCAGCACCTGAATCTGTTCGTCGGCATCCAGGAAACGTCGAACCTGTTCAACGGCCTCAGCCGCGACTACCCGGACCTGATCCGCGAGATGCTGCGCGTCGTCTCGCCGCAGCGTGTTGCCGACATCCTGAAGCGCCTCGTCGAGGAGCGCATTCCGGTACGCCATCTGCGCGACGTGTTCGAAGCGGTCACCGATGCGGCAAGCCGCGAGAAGGACATCGTGCTGGTCAGCGAGTACGTCCGCGTCGCGCTGCGCCGGCACATCAGCGATCGCTACGCCGGCGCCAGCCGCACGCTGCATGTGCTGGTCGCGCATCCGGAGCTGGAAGACCGCCTGCGCCGTTCGGTGCACGTCAGCGGCGGCAGCGCGCAACTGGCCGTCGAGCCGCAGCTCGCCGAGAACCTGCTCGAGCAAATCCGCGGACGCGTGCGTTCGAGCGTGGATGCCAACGTCGCGCTGCTCTGCTCGATGGACGTGCGCCGGCATTTGCGCAAGCTCACGGAGATCGAATTTTCCGAGCTGCCGGTGCTTTCTTATCAGGAATTGGTGCCCGACGTGAAACTCGTGCCGCTGGGGCAATTGGCGGCCTGACGTTGGGATGTAAACAATCGTTGCGGGGACTTCAGGGGTTAAGGGATGCGAATTGCGGGATCGGGGTCGAACAGGAAACGTATCGGATTCTGGCTGATGACGTTGATGCTGACATCGCCATGGTTGATTGGCGCGGGCGCGCAGGCCGCGCCGATTCCGTTCAAGCGCGGCGAGGTGCATTACTCGCTGCAGGAACGGCCGCTCGTGGATTTCCTGCAGGAGTTCTTCGGCGACCAGGGCCTGTCGGTCATCGTCAGCCAGCAGGTGCGTGCGCGCGGCGGTTCGCTGAACGGCCAGCGCGCGGGAAGTCCGCAGAAGATCTTCGCCTCGATTGCCGGTTCGAATGATCTGATCAGCTACTACGACGGCAGCGCGGTGTATCTGTACCAGTCGCAGGAGCGCATCACGCGCTATGCGAACCTGCCGCCCGCGCGCGTCGAAGACTTCGTCGGCGCGTTCCAGAAGATGAAGCTCGGCGACGACGGCAATTCGTTCAGTGCGACCAGCGGCAACGGCCTCGTGATGATCACCGGCACGCCGCGCTTCGTCGAACAGGTGCAGCAGCTGGCCGATGCGGTCAACGGACAAGGCCCGAACAACACCACCGTCTTCAAGTACTACAAGCTGCGCTACGCCTGGGCGGCCGACATGACGATGACGATCGGCAACCGCCAGCAGGTGGTGCCGGGCGTGGCCACGTTGCTGCGCGAACTGGTCGGCTCGACGGCGCCGCCGGCGATGGCGGCGCCGCAGGATCGGCTGCTGCGCCCGACCTCGACCAAGCTGCGCGGTTCCGGCCTCGCCGGCATCGGCCAGCCGCCGGCCGATGCCGCCGACGCGCGTCACGAGGCAGGCGACATCGCGCCGCTGCAGCCGGTGGCGCCGGCGACGGACGCCGGCCCGGGCGCGCGCATCGTCGCCGACACCTTCCGCAACGCGATCATCGTGCGTGACTCGCCGGACCGCATTGGCATGTACGACCGGCTGATCCAGTCGCTCGACGTCGAGCCGCAGATGGTCGAGATCGAAGCGACGATCATCGACGTCGACAAGGGCAAGGTGAAGAACCTCGGCGTCGACTGGCGCTATCGCAACAACGGCAATCGCGGCGAGATCGACTTCCTGCCCGGCGAGACTCAACCGAACTCGGTCAAGCCGAATTTCGTCGGTTCGATCAACAACCGCACCGGCGGCGTGCAGACGCGCTCGGACAGCATCGATACGCTGAACCAGCTCGCCGGCTTCCAGCTCGGCGCGATCATCGGCGATTCGTCGCGCTTCCTGCTGCGCATCAATGCGCTGTCGACCGACAACGTGACCAACGTCGTCGCGCGCCCGCAGGTGGTCACGCTGAACGACACCGAGGCGGTCATCGAGAACAGTCAGACGATCTACGTGCCGGTCGCCGGCGCCTACGATGTCGACCTGTTCAATGTCGTCGCCGGGACGGTCCTGCAGGTGACGCCGCACATGGTCTACGAGAACGGCTTGCGCCGCATCCGCATGATGGTGCAGATCGAGGACGGCAGTGTCGTCGTGCAGCAGACCGCGTCGAACGGCCAGAACGTGAACATTCCCCTGGTCACGCGCAAGGCGGTCAATACGCAGGCGCTGATCGACGAAGGTCAGAGCCTCCTGCTCGGCGGCCTGATCTCCGACTCGGACACCAACAACACCGACAAGATCCCGGTGCTCGGCGACGTGCCGCTGCTCGGCAATTTGTTCAAGCGCTCGCAGAAGAATCGCGAACGCATCGAGCGCCTGTTCCTGATCACGCCGCGTCTGCTGGCGGCAAACCGGATCACCAGCCAGGACGTGCCGAGTGCGCCCGGCGTCAACATCGACCAGATCCGCATGGACCAGGAAGCGCGCGACCACGCCCAGCTGCCCTGGGCATCGGACGAGGAGAAGGCTCGCCAGGGCATTCCGGTGTCGTCCTCGCCGTCTTCGTCGGCGCCGCCGGCCGCCGCGCCGCCGTCATCCGCGCCATCTCCGCCGGCGCCCTCTTCGAAGCCAGCGGCCGCCGCCACGACCGGAGGAACTCACTGATGCACGTATGGGCGCAACGCAAACGTGCCGAAGCGGCCGACGCGGCCGCGATCGCCAAGCGCGCCGCTGCCGCCGACGTCTGGGCGCTGCGCGTGCTCGGCGGCATGCATGCGGGCGCCGAACGCAAGCTGCAGCAGAGCGGCTTGCTGATGATCGGCAGCAGCGATGATTGCGACATCATCTTCGGCGATGCCGACGTTGCCGCGCACCACTGCCTGGTCAGCCACGTCGATGGCGACCTGTCGATCCGCGCCGTCGATGCCGATGTGCGCATCGACGATCGCGTGCTGCATCCCGGCGATCCGCAAGGCATCTCGCCGTTCGCCCTCGTGCATATCGGCGGCGCGTGCTTCGCGATGGGGCCGCATTGGAGCGATCGCTGGCAAACGGTGCTTGCCAAGGTCGGGCCGGCCGCAGCGGTGACGGGCGCCGAACAGCCGGCGCGTCCGCGCGGCGGCGGCAAGATCGCGACGCTGAGCGTGGCCTTGGTGCTCCTGCTGGCGAGTACCGGAGCGCTGGTGCTCGCACAGCACAACGCCAAACCGCCGGTGCAGGCGACGCCGGCGCCGGTGCGCGATGCCGAGCTCAAGACACTGATCGATTCGCTCGGATACAAGGGCCTGCGCGTGAGCGTGCGCAGCGACCGTGGCCTGGTCGTCACCGGTTACGTGGAGCGCAACGAAGACATGGCCGACTTGCGCGCGGCGCTGGTGCAGCACGGATTCAACCCAGTCGTCGAGGCAAAAAGCGGGCCGCGCATCGCCGAAGACGTCGGCGAGGCATTTCGCATGAGCAATCTGCACGCGACGACGAAGTGGGACGGCGGCGGCCACGTGCTGGCCAGCGGACACTTCGGCGACGAGAAGGAGCTGAATGCCTTCCTCGCGTCGCGCACGATGCACGACCTCAACGACAAGCTCAATCTGCTGCTCGACAAGCAGAACCTCGATCCAGCGGCGCCCGAGGAGAAGAAAGTCCCCGACGGCAAGCGCATCGTGCGTGTCGTCGACGGCATCGATCCGTATCTGATCAGCCTGGACCAGTCGCGCTACTACGCCGGCGCGCGCCTGCCGCGGGGCGGCACCTTTATCGGCCTCGACAACGGCGAAGTTCTTGTCCGCGATGACGCGGACAACATCAAGCGTCTGCCGCGCGAAAGCGTGGTCGACGCTTCATCATCACCCTGAAGGAGACGACGATGAGCGGCAACAATGTGAACTTGATGTTGGGCGGCGGCGCGCCGGTGGCGACCCCTCCGCAGAGTGGTTCGTTCAACCCGGTCGGCACGACCCTGCCGGGTCCGGTCAGCGATACGACCGCGAAGAGCTGGTTCGAAGCGATGGCCAAGGCTTGGGGGCAGATCCTCGACAAGCAGGCGCAGGAAATCACCGACCTGTCCTCGCAGATCGGCGACAACGGCCAGGACCAGCCGTCCACGCTGACCCTGCTGACCGCGGCGTCGCTGAAGATGCAGTTCATGTCGACGAACTCCGCGACCTCGATCAACGCAACCGGTCAGGCGCAGGATACGTTGGCGCGCAAGCAGTAATCGTCGCGCCGGTGGAGCGGGCGCGGATCCACGCGCCCCGCGCAGCGGAAGGAAGCGACGCCGGCCATCGGGCGACCTCGGAAAGGGTCGCCTCGGTCGTCCGTCGCGAAGGAGGGCGCATCGGCATATCGTGCCGGCGCGTTGTCCTTTTCCGCACTCCGGTGCCGCAGCAATGGAATGAGGAGGTGCTTTCATGACACCGATCCAATCGATCGACATCGCGGCATTGACCGCGACGCCGCAGGTGACCGGCCCGCAGACGCAGGTTCAGGTCTACGACGTTGCGCGTTTCCAGGAAGCCTATGCGAACGCAGGCCAGCCGGCCGCGCCCGCACCGACGCCGGCCATCGAGCCGATGTCGCCGGGCTTCAAGGTCGTGCTGCAGAATTTCGAGTCGCTGAACGGGAAGGTCGGCAATCTCGGCGATCTTGCCAGCAGCATCGAGGCGGGCAGGGAACCGACGCCCAGCGAGATGCTGAACCTGACCGTCAAGTGCCACGAATTCATGTTCCACGCAGAGCTCACGTCGAACGTCGCGAACCGCACGTCCGACGGCGTCCAGCAGTTGTTCCGCCAGCAGTCCTGAGGTGAACCCCATGCACCCGCCATTCCCCAACCAGGCCGCCCGACCCAGCCCGCGGAGGGCGCTTGCGCTGCGCGCTTCCTTCGTGCTGCTGATCGCGGGCGGGCTCGCGGGCTGCATGGGCGATTCGCAGACGCTGTATTCGCATCTGGACGAGCAGCAGGCCAACGAAGTATCGGCCGTGCTGCTGCGCGCGAATATCAACGCCGACAAGCGCCAGGCCGATCGAGCCACGGATTGGAGCGTGGCCGTATCGAAGCGCGATCTTCCTTCCGCGATGGCGATCCTCGATGCGAGCGGACTGCCGCACAAGACGCACCAATCGATGGGCGAGGTCTTCAAGAAGGAAGGATTCGTCGCCTCGCCGACCGAGGACAAGGCGCGCTACCAGTACGCGCTCAGCGAGGAGCTTTCCAATACGCTGCAGAAGATCGACGGCGTCGTCAGTGCGCGCGTGCACGTCGCCCTGCCCGATCACGACCTGATCGGCGGCAAGGCGGACTCCGCTTCGGCATCGGTCGTGATCGTGACCGAGCCCGGTGCGCATCTGCAGGATCGCGAGACCGACATCAAAGCGATCGTCAAGGATGCAGTCGAAGGACTCGACAATCCCGATCGCGTAACGGTGAAGTTCTTCACGCGCGCCACGCTGCCGGATCTGCCGGCCGCATCGAGCGCGACCAATACCGATGCGCCCAACGACCTGATCCGCTTTGCCGCGCGCTCGGATGTCACGCGCGGGCTGCTCGTCGCCTTTGCCGGCCTCACCTTGATTGCCGCGATCCTGCTGCTGTGGCGCAGCCGCTCGACGCTGGCGAGCGTGCTCGGCTTGCGCCGCGGGCCCGGCGAGGATCGCCGTCATGGCGGCTGACGCGCACTGGATCGCACTGCTGAAGTCGACCGTCGACAGCGCGCCCGCGTCGCGTTTCGGCGATGCGACGCCCGCGCTCGTCGAACACGCGCGCAGTTCGGTGCTCGGCCGGCGCATGCTCGCGCTGCGCTTGGAGAGCGAATCGCCTGCGCTCTTCGGGCTGCCGGCTGCCGCCAACGACGCCGAATGGATCGAGCGTCATCCGGCCGCTTTGTTCTCCGGCGAGCGCTTGCGGGGTGCCGCCCTCGACCTCGGTGCGCTGGCTTTCTCGCCCGCCTTGCGGGCGCGCGTCGAGCGTAGCGAGGTGCTGCGCCTGCGCGAAGCGATCGGCGCGGCGCGCCTCTCGTTCGCGCTGTCGACCGACCCCTGGCGCGGCAGCTTGCCCGACGCGGTCCGGCATTGCGCGTTCGCCGGCCTCGCGCGCGTGTTGCACGACGCCGAAACGATTGCCGAGCTCGTGCGCCAGCGCGGTCGCATCGAATTGTTCACCTACGCGTCGGCCCAGCATCCTTTGTTCGGCGAACGCGTGGCGCTCGCGTTCCCGCCGGTTCCTGCCGGCGAACGGCGCGACGTGTGGCTCCCCGCGGCGACGGTCGCGCAGTATCTGGAAGCCGCCGGCGAGAGCGCCGCGGGAGCGCACCTGTGAGCGCCGCCGTGATCGACCTCAAGCAGCGCTATGCGCTCGGCGTCGTCGATCGGGTCGTTCCGGCGGCGGCATGGCTGCCGTTGAGTCGCGCGCAAGAACTGGTCGACCAGGCCAACCATGCATTGCGGCAGCTGGATACCGAGCTTGCCGCCGAACATGCGCGCGCTTATGAGCGCGGCTACCAGGAAGGGCGCCAGGCGGCCCTCGACCAGTTTGCTGCGGCGACCACGGCGCTGCACACGGCGCGCGAGCAGCTCGCCACGCAAATGCGCGCGCAGCTCACCGAACTCGCCGTCGCGGTAGTCGAGCGCATCGCGCCGTCGCTCGGCGCGGACAAGCTGGTGCCGTTCCTCGCCGGCGAAGCCGTACGCCAGTTGGCGTTCGAACCGAACCTGATCGTACGCGTGCATCCCGATGTCGCCGAGGCGACGCGGCAGCAACTGCTCGTCGAAGGCCTGAGCCTGGCCGGCTCGCCGACGTTCGAGGTGATCGGCACGCCCGAGTTCGGCCCCTTCGATTGCGTGATCGAAACCGAGGGCGGCGTCGTGCGCGCAGGATTGCGCGAGCAGCTCGATCAGGTGCGCACGATCCTGGCAGTCGCGCATCTGGAAAGCGCGCCGGAGACGAATGCCGCCGCCGTGCCGTCGCCGGAGCAGGTCCCCGATGCCGCTGCTTGAAGACAATACGACGGCCGAAGCGGGCGCCGCCGGCGCGACGCAGCCGCTGCTGCGCGCGTTGGCGAATCACGAAACGCTGCAGCGCGTCGGTCGCGTCGCCGAAGCCTATGGAACGCTGGTCCGCGTCACCGGCATCAATGCGGCGATCGGCGAACTGTGCGTTCTCGAGCAGGCCGACAGCGGCTTCAGCCTGCCGGCCGAAGTCGTCGGCATTTCGCGCGCGCACACCTTGCTGACGCCACTCGGTCCGCTCGAAGGGATCTCGGCGGCGACGACGGTCACCGCCACCGGGCGCCAGGCGAGCGTGCCGGTCGGTCCCGGCCTGCTCGGCCGCATCCTCGATGCCCACGGCGACCCGCTCGACGGACTCGGCCCGCTCGATGTGCGCCAGCGGGCGTCGGTCTACGCCGCGTCGCCCAATCCACTGACGCGTCGCCTGATCGAGCAGCCCCTGGCCACCGGCGTGCGTGCGATCGACGGCGTGCTCAGCGTCGGCGAAGGCCAGCGCCTCGGCATCTTCGCGACCGCCGGCGGCGGCAAGAGCACCTTGCTCGGCATGCTCGCGCGCGGCGCGCAGAGCGACGTCAACGTGATCGTGCTGGTTGGCGAGCGCGGCCGCGAAGTGCGTGAATTCATCCACGACAGCCTCGGTCCCGAAGGGCTGCGGCGCAGCGTCGTCGTCGTTGCGACCTCGGATCGACCGGCGCTCGAGCGCAGCCGCGTCGCCTACGTCGGCACTGCGATCGCCGAGTATTTCCGCGACCAGGGATTGCGCGTCCTGCTGATGATGGACTCGGTCACGCGATTCGCACGCGCATTGCGCGACGTCGGCCTGGCGATGGGCGAGCCGCCGACACGCCGCGGCTTCACGCCGTCGGTGTTCTCCGCGCTGCCACGGCTGTTCGAGCGTGCCGGCAACAACGACCGCGGCACCATCACCGCGTTCTACACCGTACTCATCGAAGAAGAAGAGGGCGGCGATCCGATCGGCGAAGAAGTGCGCTCGATCCTCGACGGCCACATCTATCTTTCCAAGAAGCTCGCCGCGGCGAACCATTATCCGGCGATCGACGTGCTCGCCAGCGCCAGCCGCGTGATGCCGCGCGTGACGACGCCCGAGCACCAGCACGCAGCAGGCCTGCTGCGGCGCTACCTGGCCAAGTACCGCGACATCGAGCTGCTGCTGCAGCTCGGCGAGTACCGCGCCGGCAATGATCCCGAAGGCGATATCGCCGTGGCGAAGATCGGGCAGATCAACGAATTCCTGCGACAGCCGGCCGAAGCGCTCGACGACTACACCGGCGCCGTCGCACGCCTGACAGGAATGTTCCAATGAAGCGCTTTCCTCTCGAACCCTTGAGCCGCGTGCGCTCGCTGCGCCTGGAAGCGGCGCAGCGCCTCGTGTCCGAACGCCGCGCGGAACTCGCGCAGGCCGAATCTCGCCGCGACCAGGCGAAGCTGGCTCGCTCGGGCGTCGTCGATCGGCGCCGGCATCACCAGCAGGCCTGCGAGGCGGCGATGAACGCGCCTGACCAGCTCGTCGCCGACTGGTTCGACCGCGCCGAACGTCATCGGGCTTGGCTCGACAGCGAAATCGTCAAGAACGACGGGTTCGTCGCCACCGCCGAGCTCGAAGTCGTCAAGGCGCAACAGCGTCTCGACGAGGAGATCGCCGCGTTGCGCCGTCTGCAGGCGAAGTTCGACGCGTTGCAGACGTTCAAGGGCGAATGGCAGCGCGGACAGCAGCGCGAACAGGAACAACGCGACGAGCGCGACGGCGAGGAGCTCTACCGCGCGCCGGTCGCGATGGCGAGGTAAGTCATGTGGGTCAGTGATTCGACATCGAACCAGGCCGCGCAGCGGCAGCGTCGGCATGCGGCGGAAGAACGGCAGCGCGTCGACCGCGCGGCCAACGAGATGGCCGTGCGTCAGGACGGCGTTGCACGCCAGGCCGGCGAGCCGCCGGCGCGCGAAGACGTGCGCCGCTTCAGCGCGCTGATGCAGGCGCGCGGCAATTCGCAGCAGGCGCCGACGCAGACGCCTTCGCGCGACAGTGCGGACGTGCCCCTCGGCACGACCGCCGGTGAGACGCCGCCGCCGATGACGATCGCAGATCGCTTCCGCTCGCTGTTCCAGCGCACGGCCGATGCGCAGTCGCAGTCGCAGTCGCAGTCTTCGGCGCAAGGCGAACGCAATGTGGAGGAGGCCTCGCCACCGGCATCGTTGCAGCAGGCCGGCAGCAAGCCCGATGGCGCGCCGGTCGGCAAGGCCACGGCAGGCACCCATCCGACCTCGCGCGCGAACGAATCGCGTGCCGGTACGACGGCACCCGAAAGAGACGAACCGGCGAAGCCGGCCCTCGCGGACGCCTCCAAGATCGCCGACGGCGACGGCCGCCGTGCGCAGGACGCGCGCGCGCCGACGACCTCGACCAAGAAGGACGACAGTGCCGCCGATACGGCGCAACATGCCGCCCAACAGCTCGCGCGCGACGAGGTGCAGACGCCGCCGGTCGCGCGCAAGGCGCGTGGCGACGAGACGGCCGAAGGCGATGCCGATGCGCTGTCGCGGCCGACCCATCCGCTGGCGCCTCTGTCGATGACGCCGCCGGACATGGCGCCCCCGCAGCAACGCACGCCCGATGCGCCGCAGGAGATGGCCGCCACCGCCGGCATGGTCGCGCCGGCATTGGCCGAGCTGATCCAGAAGCACGTCAAGCAAATGCTCGTGACCGACACGCGCGGCGGCGGAGCGCGTTCGCGCGAACTGCTCCTGCGCATGGAGAGCGACGTGCTGCCCGGCACCGATCTCTGGCTGACGCGCACCGACAAGGGTTGGCGCATGCGCGCGGACGTGCGCTCGCGCGATGCCTACGACACGCTGCTCGCCAATCAGGACGATCTGATCCAACGCTTCGCCGACGGCGCGCTCGGCGAACTGTCGATCGAGCCGGTTTTTCACGGCTGATCGAGTCCCTTCGATCCGGCACGTTCGAATCAGCACATGTGATCCGACACGGTTGTCCCAGCCTGCGCGCATCCCGCGCGCGCGACAAGGGTATTCCCTAGCTAGGGATAGTCCCGGCTGTTGGACGGCACCACGAAACCGCAGACTTGCCCCGTCTTCAAACCAACCCTCGGGGGCGCGTCATGTCCATTCTTGGAAATTTTGTCGAAAACGCACAATTTCGCGGCGGCATCGAAGGCTCGCTGAGCCGCACCGACCCGAGTCTCGGCGCAACGCGCGTCCGCGCGACGCTCGACTCGGTCGATCCGAGCCGTCTTTCGACGCAGGAAAAGAACGTCCTGTTGTCGGTCACCAACAACCTGTCCGCCGACGGCTACATCAGCAACACCGATGCCGACACGATCACGGGGCTGATCCACAACTTCGAGTCCACCGGCCGTTTCGTCGATACCTTGCTCGGTGGCAACAGCGGCCACCTGCAGATGCCGGCCAGCCAGGGCAGCTACACGCCGTCGCCGGTCGCCGCGCAGGCGCAGCAGCATCCGACCAACCCGATGTTCGGAGGCCTGCTCGGCTTCGTCGTCGACAAGGTCGTGCAGACGTTCAAGGACGCGCTCTTCACCGGCGCCGCGAAAGGCATGCTCGGCACCTGCGACGGCTGCGCGAACCAGCAGACCGTCAGCAACGCGCTCGACAGCGCCAATCTCGCCAAGCTCAGCCCGACTGAGCGCACCAAGGTGCTGTCGATGATCGGCTTCGCCTCGATGGACGGCCACATCAGCAAACTCGAATCGAACGCGATCACCGACTACCTCAACCGCGCGCAGGGCATCCGTCCGCAGGCGCAGCCGAACTGGACCGTGCAGCAGAACGGCGGCCAGGCGCACATCGATCTCGGCAACTACACGCTCGATCTGGACGAGAGCAACTCGCAGTTCATCCTGACCAACAAGCAGACCGGCGAAACGACGAAGGTGTGGGGCGACCCGCACATGGTCGTCGACGGCAAGGCGGTCGGCGATTTCTACGGCACGACCACGCTGAACCTCGATGACGGCACCAAGATCACGATCAACACGACGCCGTACAACGCCGGCAACGGCATGACACTGTCGAGCGAGCTGGTGATCACGCAGGGCAGCAAGGCGATGGTCGTGCAGGGCCTGGATCAGAACACGCTCGGCGACCTCAAGATCGGCCAGGTCGCCAACGGCGGCCAGTTCGTCGATGCCATCAACAACGACGGCGTCGACATCTACGAGAACCCGCAGGGCAGCGGCTGGCTGCACATGGCCAGCGGCGGCTTCCTGCAGGCGGTCGACGCGAACTTCCTCAACGGTATCCGCTGAGTCGAAATCCCAGGGCTGGACCCCGCGGCGCCGGCGCGCGCCGCGGGTGACGGGTAGCCCTCCGCCGCATGCGTTAAGCTCGGCGGCCGCATGCGCGCCGTCACCTGCCGCTTCCAAGATTTCCGCCTGTCGCTCGCCGCGCACGAACTCTGGCGCGCCGACGCGCGCCTCGTGCTGCCGCCACGCGTTCTCGCCTGCCTTTGCCATCTGATCGAACAGCGCGAGCGCGCCGTGGGTCGCGATGAACTGATCCGTGCCGTGTGGCATCGCGACAACGTTTCCGACATCCAGCTCGGCCAGCTGATCCTTCGCGCGCGCCGTGCAGTCGGCGACGAGGGAACGCTCCAGCACAGCATCCGCACGGTCGTCGGCTTCGGCTACCGCTGGGTTGCGCCGACCGAAACCGAGGCGGCGGTCCCGGCCGAGCCCTTCAGGACGACCAGTCGCGACGACGAACTCGACGACGAACGGGGCGCCGTCGCACGGACGCAAGACCGGCCTGCATCCACGGTCGATCCGCCTACGCGGAACGTTCTGCGTTCCCGCCGGCCGATCAGACGGTTGCGGCCTCGCGACGGTCCCGGCGCAACGCGCTCGCGTGGGCCGCTCTGGCCACGCTGTGCGCTGCAGGGCTGCTGCTGTTCGGCTACTTCCCTTCGACGAAGCAGGACACGTTCGTCGCCGCGACCGATGCGCGCGTCGCCGTGCTGCCGCTCGCGATCGATGCGGCGGACGAGAACGCCTGGCTGCGCGGCTGCGCTCGCCGACGCGGCGGCGAAAATAGCCGCTCAGCAAGGCGTGATGTTCGGCGAACATCCGTGTCCACAAGGTATGACTGCCGCTCACCGTCAGCGCTTCCGTGTTCCTGCCATGACCTACAGAGTGCGCAGAGCGGCGATCGGGTACCGCCGCATCACGGGGCCCATCGATACGTGATGCCGAGCAGCCATTGCCTGGCGATCGCGGCGGCGTTGAGGCCGGCGCGATAGCCGATGTCGATGTCGAGGCCGGGACGCGCGGTGTAGATCACGCCGGCGAGCGCGACGGCCGGCCATTCGCGGCGGTGCGGATCGGGGTTCGAATCGGCGCCGGCGTCGACCAGGACGACCAGGCTCTCGTTCGCGGCGAACAGCGCCGCGGCGGAGGCGTGGTAGACATCGGCGCGCAAGCCGGAGTCGGCGGGATTGCGCAGGTAGCCGAGGTTGGCGTCGAGCGTGAACGGCTGCGCATCGACCGTCGAGACCAGCAGCGCGTGCGCCGAGGACTTGCCGTGCGGCAGACCGAGACCGTCCTCGCCGGTCGGAACGTCCAGGCCGGCGCGTACGGCGAGCGACAGCGGCGCGGCGCCGTAGAAGCGCCATTTGAAATCGAGATTGGTATCGCCGAAGCCGCGCGCGCGGCCGTCGACCGGATCGTGGTTGGCCAGCCACGAAGGCTGCACGATCAGGTCGAGCGACGGCGTGACGCCGTAGGACAGCTGCGGCTGGAACAGGAACGAACGCGCACCGTCGTCCTCGCTCCAGGCGTAGCCGAGTTCGAGCTCGGCGTTGCCGGTGCCTTGCGTGCCGGTGTCTTCGCTGAGCATCGGATGGCCGGCCTGCGCGCACGTCGCGCAGGCCAATGCCGCCGCCGCTGTCGTCGCTGCGAATCTGTGGCGAGCCGCCCGCATATCGTTTCCGCCATCCGCACGCATACGCTGCGCTGCCACGGTAATCGCGTGAAAAGACAGCGCGATGACGACCGACGCCGGACTGTCATACGGCGATGACACGATCGCGGGCTTGTGAATCCGTGACGATCGATGGGCTGCTCATGCCGATGTCCAGGTCATTCGCCCGCGGCGTATTCGGCGTGCTGTTCGCGCTCGCCATATCGTCCGCACCGCCTGCCGAGGCGGGCGAAGTCCGAGCCGACATCCGCGGCGCCGGTGCCACGTTCCCAGCACCGGTCTATGCGGCCTGGGCGGCGGCCTACCTTCGCGAGAGCGGCGTCGGCATCGCCTACGACGCGGTCGGCTCCGGCGTGGGGATCGAACGCATCGAGCGCGGCGGTGCCGATTTCGGCGCGACCGACGCGCCGTTGCCGCAGGACGAACTGGAGCGCCACGGCCTCGTGCAGTTTCCGATGGTCGTCGGCGGCGTCGTGCCGGTCATCAACATCAGCGGCATCAAGCCCGGGCAGCTGAAACTGACCGGCGAGGCGATTGCCGACATCTACCTCGGCACGATCCGCAAGTGGAACGACGCGCGCATCGCGGCGCTGAATCCGGACCTGAAACTGCCGGATGCGAACATCACGGTCGTGCATCGCAGCGATGCGTCTGGCAGCTCGCTGCTGTGGACCGACTACCTGGCGCGCGCGAGCGCGTCGTGGCGCACGCAGGTCGGAAGCTCGCTGCACCCGAACTGGCCGGCAGGCGTCGGCGGCGACGGCAACGAAGGCGTCGCTGCGTATGTGCAGCGTACGCGCTTCGCGATCGGCTACGTCGAGTACGCGTTCGCGCGCGCGCACCGCCTCAGCGACGCCGCGTTGCGCAATCGTGACGGCAACTACGTGCAGGCGCGCCGGACGGCCTTTCGCGCGGCCGCGGCGGCCGCCGACTGGACGGCGACTCCCTTCGTGCACCAGCTGCCGACCGATCAGCCCGGCGCGGCGAGCTGGCCGGTCACGGGCGCGAGCTTCATCCTGTTGCCGACGGCCGCTGCACAGGCGGCGCACACGCGCGCCGCACAGCAGTTCTTCGACTGGGCCTTGCAGCACGGCGAGCCGACCGCTGCGAACCTCGACTACGACACGCTGCCGCATGCGGCGATCGAAGCGGTGCGCAAGGCCTGGCGCACCGCGCCCGCCGGTGCGCGCTGACGCCTCGCTTCAGCGGATGCCCATGCGCCGCAGCACGCCGTAGACGATCGCGCTCGAGGCGATGCAGATCGCCATCGCGATCGTGAAGCCGCTCGGGTCCTCGGTCAGCGGCAGGCCCTTGGTGTTCATGCCGAACACGCCGACGACCAGGGTCGGCGGCAGGAACAGCGCCGTCAGGATCGAGAGGAAGTACAGCTGGCGGTTGGTCTGGTCGGTCAGCTTGGCCGACACTTCGTCGTGCAGCAGCTTGGCGCGGTCCTGGATCACCACGATGTCGTTGTCGAGTTCGTCGAAGCGCTGCAGGAGGCGCGCGGCGACTGCGACCATCGCATGCGAGCGCTGCGCGTGGCGCTGCTCGAACTGGCCGATCACGCGGCGCAGCGCCTTCAGCGGACGATGCATGCGCACCGCGCGGCGGCGCAGCCGGCCGAGATCGCGGCGTTCGTCGCCGCTGCGATCGGACAGCACCCGATCTTCGATGCCGTCGAGCGATTCGCCCAGCTCGTGCGTGACGTCGGCAACCGACAGCGCGAACTGCTCGATGATCGATTCGAGGACGCGGGGCGCCGAATCCAGCTTCGCGCCCTGGTCGAGCCGGCTGCGCAGTTGGTGCACCGAGTGCAGCGCGCGCCGCCGCGTGCTGACGACGAGGCCGTCGGCGAGCGCGAAATGCAGGCGGCCGATCTCGCGATCTTCGTTCGGCGCGCGCGCGCTGGCCTCGCCGAACTCGTCCTCGAGTGCGTGCTGCCAGTCGGCGAGCACGCCGAACGCGACATCGCCTTCGAGATGCAGGCTGAGGTGTTCGTCATGCGACAGCAGGGCCGCCTTCGCGCGTTGCGGCAGGTCGAGCTGGTTGATGTAGGCCGCCGCGCGCGTATCGCTTTGCGCGAAGTGCAGCCACAGCCAGTCGCCCTGGCGGCCGGCGTCTTCGAGGATGTCGGGGTCGACCGGGAAGTCGAGCACCGTAGCGCTGCCGCCGGCACCGAAGCGATAGGCCCAGACGAGGCCCGGAATGCCGCCGAACAGCTGAGGCGCGAGAGCGGCGGGAAGTTCGCGCGCCAGCGTGTTCATCGGCGGTTTCCTTGTGGACGGGTGGAAACGTGGATTGCTCGTCCGCGATGGACGGTTGCTGCGTCGACATGCAGCGCGCCGGACGATGGCGATCAATCCGGCCAGTGCGGCCCTGTTCGCGCGTAACACCGTGCGACTGCGCCGAGCGAAATGGATCCCCGCGTTCGCGAGGATGACGGCAACGCTGGCGGAATTGCGTTCTATCCGAACCCTGCAAGAGCGGCGCCCGGCGAAGACCCGCCGGGCACCGTATGCACCGATCAGAACAAGTGCGTGAACAGCCAATACAACGAGCCCGACAGCATCACCGCGACCGGCAAGGTCAGCACCCACGCCATCGCCAGGTTGCGCACGGTGCTCATCTGCAGGCCCGACTGGTTCGCGACCATCGTGCCGGCGACGCCGGAGGAAAGCACGTGCGTGGTCGATACCGGCAAGCCGTACATGTCGGCCGCGCCGATCGTCAGCATCGCGACGACTTCGGCCGAAGCGCCCTGCGCATAGGTCAGGTGCGTCTTGCCGATCTTCTCGCCGACGGTCACCACGATGCGCTTCCAGCCGACCATCGTGCCGAGGCCGAGCGCGATCGCGACCGCGACCTTGACCCACAGCGGGATGAACTTGGTCGCATTGTCGATCTGCGTCTTGAAGGCGCCGAGATTGGCCTTCGCTTCGGTGGTCAGGCCGGCGTTCGCGTCCTTGGCGATGAAGCGGATCGCTTCGGAAGCGAGGTACATGTCGTTACGCACGTTCTTCACGTCGGTCGCCGGCACCTGCGCCAGCGTCGTGTGGCCCTTGACCTGCTCGCCGATGCTGCCGGCGACGGCGGCGAGCGACGGCACCACGTCGGCCTTCAGCTCGTGCGTGCGCACGTAGTCGGACAGCGCCTTGCGCGGATCGGCTGCGGGCGCGGCCTTCGAGGCGTCGACCAGCGAGTGCTGGGTCGCCGTCGCCATCGCTACGAACGGAACCATCTGGTCGGCCGGCATCGCACGATTGAGCGCATAGGCCATCGGCACCGTGCCGACGAGGATCAGCATGATCAGGCCCATGCCCTTCTGGCCGTCGTTGGAGCCGTGCGCGAACGAAACGCCGGTGCAGGTCAGCACGAGCAGGCCGCGGATCCACCACGGCGGCGGCGTGTTGCCTTTCGGTTCCTGGTACAGCGCCTTGTTCTTCACGAGCGCCTTCAGCGCATACAGAAGGACGGCGGCGCAGATGAAGCCGACCAGCGGCGACAGCAGCAGCGAATAGCCGACCTTGGCCGCCTGCGACCAGTCGACGCCGCTGGTGCCGTCGCGGCCGTGCATCAGCGCGTTGGCCACGCCGACGCCGATGATCGAGCCGATCAGCGTGTGCGAGGACGAGGCCGGCAGGCCGAAGTACCAGGTGCCGAGGTTCCAGATGATCGCCGCGATCAGCAGCGCGAACACCATCGCGAAGCCGGCGGAGGAGCCGACCTGCAGGATCAGTTCGACCGGCAGCAGCGAGATGATCCCGAACGCGACCGCGCCGCTCGAGATCATCACGCCGAGGAAGTTGAAGAAGCCGGACCAGATCACCGCGAAATTGGCCGGCAGCGAGTGCGTGTAGATCACCGTTGCCACGGCATTGGCGGTGTCGTGGAAGCCGTTGACGAATTCGAAGCCGAGCGCGATCAGCAACGCGACGCCGAGCAGGAAGTACGGCAGCCAGGTCGTCGCGTGGCCGGCCGATCCGGTGATGTCGCCGAACAGGCTCCAGGCGCTGAAGCCGATGCCGATCGTGAGCAGGGCGATGAACAGCAGGCCGGTCAACGGATTGGGTTTGCTATCGAGGTTGGGTCGCGAAGAGGCTTTTTCTATCGCTGCGGCGGGCGCTGACATGTGGAGTCTCTCGGAGGGTTCGCGGGTGGGACAGAAATGATGAGTGCGTCACATGCCAGCCATGTGACAGGCGCCATCAGGCTGTCATCAGCCGCTGCCAGCCTGCGCCGCCGAGCTTCTCCGCCCCCGTCTTTCCCGACCTGGAGCTGCCCTTGAACCTGTCCGAGATCCGCCAGCGCGGCTTCGCCATGCCGCTGACGAACCCGTCCTATCCGCCGGCGCCGTACCGCTTCCGCGACCGCGAATACGTGATCATCACCTACCGTACGGACCTGGATGCACTGGCCGCCGTAGTCCCCGAGCCGCTCGAAATCATCGAGCCGCTGGTCAAGTACGAATTCATCCGCATGCCCGACTCGACCGGCTTCGGCGACTACACCGAGTCGGGCCAGGTCATCCCCGTGCGCTACCAGGGCCAGGAAGGCGTGTACGTGCATTCGATGTATCTCGACGACGATGCGCCGATCGCCGGCGGCCGCGAGATCTGGGGATTTCCGAAGAAGCTCGCCAATCCGAAGATTTCGCACGAGGGCGAGGTCATCGTGGGCACGCTGCACTACGGCAGCCAGCTGTGCGCGTCCGGCACGATGGGCTACAAGCATCGCGAAGTCGACAGTGCCGTCGTGCAGAAGGCGCTCGAAGCGCCGAACTTCCTCGTCAAGATCATCCCGCACGTCGACGGCAGCCCGCGCATCCTCGAACTGGTGCGCTACCACCTCACCGACATCACGGTGAAAGGTGCCTGGACCAGCCCCGCCGCGCTGCAGCTGAACGCGCACGTGATCGCCGACGTCGCGCGCCTGCCGGTGCTCGAGGTCAAGTCCGCCCTGCACTTCATCGCCGACCTGACGCTCGGGCCGGGCGAGGTCGTGCTCGACTATCTCGCCGAACGTTGAGGAACCGACCATGGACCAGCGCGTCAGCGAAAAAAAGAGCGACAAAAAGGCCAAGCCTTCGATCACCGAGATCAGCTCGGCCTACGAGCGCGTCGCACTGGTGCTTCAGGGCGGCGGTGCGCTCGGTGCCTATCAGGTCGGCGTCTACGAGGCGCTGGCCGAAGCCGGCTGCGAGCCGAACTGGATTTCCGGCGTGTCGATCGGCGCGATCAACGCGGCGATCATCGCCGGCAATCCGCCGCAACGCCGCGTCGAACGGCTGACCGAATTCTGGGAGCTGATCTCCGGCCGCAAGGTCTGGCACCACACGCCCGAAGGCGACTTCTTCCGCGAGCTGCGCAACCAGACCAGCGCCTGGATGACGCTGACGATGGGCCAGCCCGGATTCTTCAAGCCGCAGACGCTGAGCCCGTGGCTGCAACTGCCGGGGTCGAAGGGCGCCACCAGCTACTACGACAGTTCGGACCTGCGCGACACGCTCGAGCGCCTGATCGACTTCGACCTGCTCAACGACGGCGAGAAGCGCCTCAGCGTCGGCGCGGTCAACGTGCGCACCGGCAACTTCGCGTTCTTCGACACGCGCGAGCAGCGCATCGGACCCGAGCACATCATGGCCAGCGGCGCGCTGCCGCCGGCGCTGCCGATGGTGCGCATCGACGGTGAGGAATACTGGGACGGCGGCATCGTCTCGAACACGCCGCTGCAGTACCTGCTCGAACAGGACGAAGACTTGAGCTCGCTGGTGTTCCAGGTGGACCTGTTCAGCGCGCGCGGCACGATTCCGCGCGCGATGCCGGAAGTGATGGCGCGGCACAAGGACATCATGTATTCGAGCCGCACGCGCCAGAACACCGACTCGTTCCGCCGCGTGCACACCTTGAAGATGAAGCTGCTCGATGCGCTCAAGCGCGTGCCCGAGGACCAGCTGCGCCCGGGCGAGAAGGAACTGATCGCCGACTACTCCGATGCCGGCGTCATCAACATCGTGCACCTGATCTACCAGCACAAGACGTACGAAAGCGACGCCAAGGACTACGAGTTCTCCGGCACGTCGATGCGCGAACACCGCCTCGCCGGCTACGAGGACACGATGCGCACCTTGCGCCATCGCGAATGGCTGAAGGCCCCCGCGACGATCGCCGGCATCGCCGTGCACGACCTGCATCACGACGATCCGACCTGAGCTGGGCTGAAGCCGAAGATTGAAACACGAAGGACGCGAAGAACACGAAGGGAAAGCGAGGCGAAAAGCACGTGAGAGAAGGCCGACCGTTGCGACGGCGCCCTGATTCTCTCTTTTTTCCGATGCCGCTTTTCTTCGTGCCCTTCGTGGTCTTCGTGTTTCAGGCATCTGCTTCCGCTCGACGAGCGCTTCTCGCATGCGCTGCGGGGAGCTGGCCGGCGGGCTGCGCCGACGTATATCCTGATCGACGAAGTGCGCCGCGAAGTCCGTGGCGCCCGGTCGAACGGATGCCATGCAGCCAGTCACGGTCTTCAATCCCCGTCCCCGGATCGAGCGCGTCGCGCTCGACAACGGCGCGTTCGTCTACGTCGTCGACGACGCGCTGCTCGACCCGGAGCGCTACGTGGAATGGGCGGCCATCAATGCCGAAGCGTTTCGTCCGGTCGATTTCAACGCCTACCCCGGCACCTACGTGCTGCTGCCCGACCCGGTCGACGAGGCGCTGCGGCAGTATTTCACCGTGCACATGCGCGGGCTGTTCGACGCGCGGCGCCTCGAACAGATGCATTGTCGCCTGTCGATGGTGACCTTGCCGCCGCATGCGCTGCGCCCGTACCAGTGGCTGTGCCATTCCGACCGCTACGACCTCGACGCCGCGCGCAGCATCCAGGCTTCGGTGCTGTACCTGTTCAAGGACGCGAGCCTCGGCGGCACCAGCTTCTACGCACCGGCCAGGTCGGCCGAGGAGACGCGGCAGTTGTTTCGCGACTCGGCCGAACTCTCCGGCGAGGCCTTCGCGCAGCGCTACGGCCTCCAGCCGGGCTACATGCACGCGTCGAACGCCTACTTCACGCAGATCGGCAGCGTGCCGGCGCGCTGGAACCGCCTGATCTTCTACGACGGCAGCCTGCTGCATTCGGGCAGCATCGATGCTCCCGAGAAGCTGAGCGGGGACCCGCGCACGGGACGATTGACGTTCAACGGGTTTTTCATCTGCCGGCGCAATGCGGCATAGAGGACGCTGGGGCCGCAGCCGTCTCCGGGGCAAAAATGGATTCCCGCTTTCGCGGGAATGACGGCGAGAGCTGCGGCCAGCTACGCTTGCTTTGGCGAGCGTCGCGCCATGAACATCTGAAGCGACGTCATTCCCGCGAAAGCGGGAATCCATTTTCGGCTGTGCCCGGCCCTCAACCCGCCTGCGCCCGCAGCGCTTCGATGAACACGGCGTCCTTGCCGAGGCGTTCGAGGATCGGCAGCACCAGCTTCGGGCCGTTCGCACCGTTGGTGAAGAGGATCGTCGCGCGGCGGCTTTCGAGATTGATGTAGCCGAGCGTGAACACGCCATCGTCCATGCCGGTATGCATGAGGTAGGTCTGGTCCTTGAACCGGTAGACCTCCCAGCCGAGGCCGAAGCCGACGTCGTCCGGACAGCTCTTGGCTTTCGCCCCGGCGCACATCTCGGCTTTCTGGCTGGCCTGCACGCGGTCGCGCTCGGCGGCAATCGCCGGCGTCACGTCGGTCCCGTTCATGACCGACAGCATGAACTTCGCGTAGTCGCTCGGCGTCGTGTAGAGCAGGTCCGAAGCGAACCAGTGATCGACCGTCGCCGGCTTCAGGAACTGGCCCTGCGCGTCGGCCGGTTCCGCGATGCGCCCGTCGAACCAGGCGCGATGCGTATACGACGTGTCGCGCATGCCGAGCGGATCGAAGATCTGCTTCTGCGCGAGCGCTTCGAAGTCGGTATGCACTTTCGCCTGCGCGAAACGTGCGACGTACTCGTAGCCTTCGCCGGAGTAGCCGATCGCCTCGCCCGGCGCGCGCTTGAAGGCGAGCACGCCGCCGGTCTGGCGGCGCCAGTTCGGAAATCCGGTGCGATGGCTCAGGGCGAGACGCGGCGTCAGCAGCAGGCGGCGTTCGTCGTTGGCGATGTCCGGATCGGTCCAGGTCGGCGCCATCGGTTCGTCCAGGCCAAGCCGGCCCTTCGAGGCGAGCTGGAGCACGACCTCGGCGGAGATCGGCTTGGTCATCGAGGCGATGTTGTACAGCGTCGTCGTCGTCGCCGGCTTGCCCGCGCTCTGCAATCCATACGCCTTGGCGAAGACCAGCCTGCCTTGGTCGATATGCGCGATCGAGACGCTGGGGATGTGGTTTTCCTGCAGCAGGCGCGGCACGTCGGTGTCGAGCGACGCTGGCACGGCGCCGACGTCGGCGGGCTTCGATTCGCCCGCGCTCGCGGCGAGCGAAGCGGTCGCGAGGCACGCGGCGAGGCAGAGCAGGGCAAGGGAATGCTTCACGAATTCTCCTGTTCGGCGTTGCGGCCGCACGGCGGCGACCGCAGCGCGCCGGGTCGATGGACACCGCCGTCGGCGACGGGGCAGCGCAAGAGATGCGCTCAGTGCGAACTTGGTTGCACGTCTCGGCGACTCTCGCGCCCGCGGCGCACGGAGGGCCGGGGGCGGCGGCGCCAGGGAAGATTCGGGAACGGCGGCTCGATCACTCGCGCAGGGACCTCGACGTCCCTGCGCGACGCCCGCTGCCGTTCACGCGTCGGCGCGCAACTGGTCGAGCGGCAGCCTCAGATAGCGCACGCCATCGGCATCGGGCGGCGGCAGGCGTCCGCCGCGGATGTTGACCTGCAGCGCCGGCAGGATCAGTCGCGGTGTCGCCAGTGTGGCGTCGCGCGCCTGGCGCATCGCGACGAAGGCAGCCTCGCCGACGTCGCCGCCGACGTGGATGTTGTCCTTGGACTGCGCCGCGACCGAACTCTCGGCGTTCGCGGCGCGCCGATTGCCCGGATAGTCGTGGCAAAGGAAAAGACGAGTGTCAGCAGGCAGCGCGAGGATCGTGCGGATCGACGCGTACAGCCGATGCGCGTCGCCGCCGGGAAAGTCGGTGCGCGACGTGCCGACGTCCGGCGCGAACAAGGTGTCGCCGATGAAGGCGGCGTCGCCGATCAGGTAGGTCAGGCTGTCGCCGGTGTGGCCCGGCGTCGCGATCACGCGCGCGTTGAGCGTGCCGATGCGCAGTGAATCACCCTCGTGCAGCAGGCGATCGAACTGGCGGCCGTCGGCGGCGAAGTCCTCGCCGAGGCCGAACAGCGTACGGAAGCGCGCCTGCACGTCGACGATGCCGCTGCCGATCGCGACGGGTGCGCCGCGTACATCGTGCAGGTAGCCGCCGGCGCTCAAGTGGTCGGCGTGCGCGTGGGTTTCCAGGATCCAGTCGACCGCGAGGCACTGCGCGCGCACGAACGTGAGCAGCGCGTCGGCAGACGTCGTCGAGGTGACGGCGGTCGCGGCATCGTAGTCCAGCACCGGATCGATGATGGCGGCGCCGCCGCCCGGATGGTCGTAGACCACATGCGTGAACGTACCGGTGTCCACGTGGAAGAAGCTTTCCACCTGCGGTCGCGGCGGTGCGGACGGCATCGACGGCCTCTGGTTTGGATTCGGGTCCCGCTAATCTAGCGCGTATCGGCTCACCGGGGATGCTGCGCACGGCGTAGTGCACCCAGGCGGCGAACCCGGCAAGCAGCCGCTCCGGGTCGCGCATGGCATCCCCACAGCCGCAACATCGGCCTGCTACGCTGCCAGCCGGCCGTCTCGTCGGCGCAATTTCGCTTCGGAGGGAGCATGCAGACCGCGAACGACGTCGTCGTGAAGTCCGGCTCGATCGTCGTGTTGCGCCACTTCGACGTGGCCTACTCGATCGATCTCGCCCGGGTCGAGAGCCTGTGGGCGACGCATGCGAAGACGGCGAGCAACCGTGGTCGCCTGCTGTCCGTGCCGGAAAAGGCCGTCGCGTTCGGCGTGCCGCCGGTGCTGCTGTCGCTGCCGCCGTTCGCGCTGCATGTCGGCGGTCGCGCCATCGTCGTCAATGCGACCGCGCGCTTCTATGATTTCGGCGTCGTGGTGCTGGCCGTGCGCGTGCCCGTCGCGGACATGGCATGGGCGGATTTCGTCGCCACCGTGCAAGCGGTCGAACACGCGATCGGTTCCGTCGCGCGCAGCGCCGTGTGGGACGGCCTGCTCGCCGACGTGCGCGCGATCGTCGAACCGGCGCTGCTGCGCCCTTCGAGCGCGACGCTGGAGGAAGACTACCTGTTGGCCGTCGTGCACGAGCTCGGCGAGCCGCTCAGCGCCGCGGCACTGCAGGACCGCGTCGACCTCGTGCCGCTTTTGTCCGGCGAGCAGCGCGCCTTGTCCGATGGCGCGCGCCGCGACCTGCTGCGGCAGAGTTTCTCGTACTACGCGGACGACCTCGTCGTGCTGACATGGGATCGCGCGTTCATCTACGAGCCGCGCGGCGACTCCGACGTCGCCGACGTGCTCGAAGTGGCGAACGCGCAGCTGCTGGAGCTGCGCTACTACGACGAGTTGCTCGATGCCGAATTGCCGCGCATGTACGACCTCGTCGAAGAGGCGCGCGGCACCGCTTCGCTGCTGGCTGCGCGACGCTTCGCGCACCTTGCGCGGCGGTTGTACACGCTGGTGGCCGAGGTCACCGAGCTGACCGAGAAAGTCGACAACGCACTGCAGGTGACCGAGGACGTCTATCTCGCGCGCATCTACGCGTCCGCGCTCGACCTCTTCCGCGTACCCAAGCTCGGCGCTGCCGTCGATCGCAAGCTGGCGATCGTGCGCGACACCTACGCGGCGTTGTACGACGAGGCATCGAGCAGCCGCGCCGAACTGCTCGAACTCGCGATCATCTTCCTCATCGTCATCGAGATCGTGCTCGCGCTGCTGCGCGTGTAGCCGAACCGTTGCGACACCCACTCGTGAATTTCCGATGAAGCGCCATGCCCGCCGCTCATCGGGCGTGCAGGCCGTCCGCCTAGGATCGCCGGATGGGCCTCGTCCGAGGCGCCCACCCAGCCACCCAGACACCGAGGCAGCCATGGCAGAGAAACCGTTCCTCTCGGATATCCAGACCTTGCGCCGGCGCGCACGCGAACACATCGCCAAAGGCGCAGTCACCGACAGCTACAAGGCAGACCGCACGACGGTACTCAAGCTGCTGAACGAAGCGCTGGCGACGGAAATCGTCTGCGTGCTGCGCTACAAGGCGCACCACTACCTCGCCTCGGGCATCAACGCGAAGAGCGTCGCGGCCGAGTTCCTCGAGCATGCCAACGAAGAGCAGGAACATGCCGACCGTATCGCCGAGCGCATCACCCAGCTCGACGGAAAGCCGAATTTCTCGCCGGATGGCTTGTCCGCGCGCAGCCACTCCGAATTCGTCGTCGGCGACGATCTCGCATCGATGATCGAGGAAGACCTCGTCGCCGAGCGCATCGCGATCGACAGCTATCGCGAGATGATCGGCTACATCGGCAACGACGATTCGACCACGCGGCGCGTACTGGAGGAGATCCTCGCCGTCGAGGAGGAACACGCCGAAGACATGAAGACCTTGATGGAGGACTTCGGCAAGAAAGGCGAACCCGCCAAGCCGGCGCCGGCGAAACGCAAGTAGGCGTCGCGACGACTCGACTGCCGCCTCGCGACGAGGCGGCGCGGGATCGTCACGCCGCGACGTCGCGGCCGATGGATCGCGCCGGCGGGCTCTTCACGCCCCGTCGACATTGCAGCATTCATCGAGCCTTACGCAGGCTGGCGTCCACGCTCCTGGGGTTCGCCATGGATGTATTCCCGCCTTATCCGGGCAAGATCGTACGATTCGACTACGACGCAAGCGCGCGCTCGCTGCGTGCGTACTATCGCGACGGGTCGGTAACTCTCTGCGACGCGGTACCGCCGTCGCTGATCCGAAAATTGACCGAGACGCTGACCCCGGAAGAATTCTTCCGCTTGTACATTTCCAGCCAGTACGACTGCGAAACCATCGCGCCGCGCGTACGCGGCAGGAAAGTGGCGGTGGGCGCGGTCTGACGCGGCGACGCCTGCATGAGCCCGCGTTAAGTACACAAATATAGGATTTCGGCGCCATTCACGGCCCTATTCCTAAGTTTGACCGGCAAGCCGCACCGGCGGTTTGTCGCTCCGAACGAAGGAGACTGCAATGAACCGATATCGATTCCTTCTGCTGGCGGCGCTGCTGTTCGCCGGCTCTGCCGTCGCGATCGACCGCGACGGTGCGCAGCTCGAACTGGCGCAGGCGATCAATGCCGTGCAGTCGGCCGAACGCGACGACGCGGCGCGCTATGCCGCCGCGGAACTGGCCGAAGCCCATGCGATGCTGGATTCCGCACGGCGGGCTTCGGACGATCGCGCATGGCACGACGCCGCAACCTACGCCGAGCGTGCGAAGGTAGCCGGCGATTTGGCATCCGCTCGCGCGCGGCAGCAGCGTGCCGAGGCGGCGACCGCCGAGATCGAACGCAGCGTCGATACGCTGAGGGTCCAACTGTCCGCGGGAGGTGCGCGATGAACGCTATGGCTATGAAGCTGTTGTCGACTTGCGCCCTGAGCGTCGCGATCTGCACCGCCTGCGCGACGGTGCCGCCGGGGCCGCCGCCGGACATCGTGCGCCTGCAGAACGATCTGGACCGCCTGCACGCCGATCCGCGCATCGCCGCCAATGCCGGCAACGAACTCGACAATGCCGATGCGGCCGTGGCCACGCTGTCGCGCAATGCCCGCACGCTCGACGCGCATTCCTATCAGCAAGGCGTCTACATCGCCGGCAAGCTCATCGACATCGCGCAGGCAAGCGCGCTGGCGCGCTATGCCGAACAGCGCGGCATGCGGCTCGGTGCCGAACGCGAACGCCTGCTCGCGCGCGCCAGTGCCGGCGATGCGCCGCGCGTCACGCAGACGGTGCCTGTCCCGCTGGTCCGCAATCGCGACGGCGAGGCGGTCGTGCCCGGGCGCGCCGATCTCGAAACGATGCAAGGACAGCTCGGCGGCCTGGAATCGCGCGTCGACGAGCGCGGCCTCGTCGTGCGCCTGGGTGATTTCATGTTCGAACCGGGGCAACCGGAACTGACGCCGACGGCAGAGCGTTCGCTCGATTCGCTGGCCCGCGCGATGCAGGTCAAGCCGAATACGCAGGCGAGCATCGCCGCGTATGGCGCCAGCGTCGATCGCACCGCACGAGCGGCGACGGTGAGAGACTATTTGAACGCACGCGGACGCGGCGTCGATCTGGCGCGCCTGGACCTGCATGGTCCGGCACGCGGCGCAGGGCCGGCGGATTCGCGTGTCGAGATCGTGATCTGGCCGACCTATCGCTGAGTCCGATTCATCGATCGAGGCCGCCGTCCGGTGCGAGACCGGACGGCGCGCCTTCGACGAGCGCACGATGCCAGCGGACGACCGCAGCGGGCAACGAAGCATACGGATCGATGCCGACGGAAAGATACGCGTCCAGCGCGTCGCGCAGATCGCGCGCGCAGGCGCGCGCACCGGCCATGTCCTGATTGTTCGTCGCGTACTCGAACATGTCGAACATCCGTGCGGCCCAACCGAAAAGCAGATCCTTTCGCTGCGCCAGCACGCCCGCAAGCCAGGCCGAAGGGGCCTGGTGCGCGAACGCACGCTCGACCGCGAAGTCCAGCGCGGCAGCGACTGCTTCGCCCTGCACGCCGCGAAACCACTCGGTGTGGCCTGCGGCGCCGATCGGCACGACGAGCGGCGCGGGCGCCTGGTGATTTCGAAAGCGCGCATGCAGCTCGCGCTCCAACCGGCGTGCCTGGGCGACGCGATCGGTCTCGATGAGAACGCCGTCATCCAGATCGAAGAATTCGAAGAAGCGCGCATGCAGGGTGCGGAAGCGCTGCAGCGGATCGCGCGAGAAGCCGATCTTGAACACGCTGTCGTCGCGGCAGCCGACCACGTACAGATAAGCGCGTCCGCGTGCGAGCGACCGTGGAAATCCGGGGTCCTCCACGAATGCGTCGACGCCGCCCGCGTCGGGGTACGACGACGAATCGCTACGGCCCGAAGGCGCTGGGTTCATGCTCTGCCTGGAACACGGGGTCTGCCGGGGCACGCTGGCTGCCGTTCATCCTGGCCGCCGCACAGTGAGGCGATGCGAAATCGTCGCGCGCAACCGATGCCTCATGCAAGCGGTGCAGACTACGCTGCGGCGCCGGTCGCGTCGGATCGTCGTGTGCTGGGGCGGCACATGGTGCTCGTCGGCGCCGGATTGCTCGTCGTCGGCGCCCTCGCACTGCTGTGGCTGGCGACGCCGCTGCGTGAATGGGGCGAAGTGCCGCGACTCGTCGCCGTCCTGAACCGCTTCGGGGACTCGGCGTGGGCGCTGCCGCTGCTGCTCGCCGCCTATCTCGTCGGCGGGCTCGTGCTGTTTCCGGTCAACGTGCTGGTCGCCGTGACGGTGATCGTGTTCGGGCCGCTGCTCGGCGGTGCCTATGCCGTCGCCGGTTCGCTGGCGAGCGCGGCTCTGCTCTACGAGATCGGACGCGGCCTTCGTGCAGGCGCTCTGCGCAAGCGGTTGACGCCGCGGCTGCGCCTGCTCGGCACGCGCCTGGCGCGACGTGGATTGCTGGCCATCGTATTCGTACGAATCGTGCCGGTGGCGCCGTACAGCATCGTCAATCTCGTCGCCGGCGCCGCGCGGATCCGGCGCCGCGACTACCTGCTCGGTACCGCGCTCGGCATGCTGCCGGGCATCGCCGTCAACGCGCTGTTCGTCGATCGCCTCGTTGCACTGATCGAGCGGCCGCAATGGACGTCGCTGGCCGCGCTCATGCTCGTCGTGACGCTGGCGCTCGCCCTGCTGTACTTCTTGCGGCGGCGGGTCGCGAAGCTCGTGCGCGGCAGGGCGCCGGCATGAGCGCGACGACCGTCATCGCTTCCTACAATACCCATGGCGGGGTCGGCATCGACCGCCGCTACGCGCCCGAGCGCATCGCCGGCGTGCTGGCCGAACTCGGCGCCGACATCATCGCCCTGCAGGAACTGCAAGCACGCAATGCGGGCCTGGACATGCTCGCCTTGCTCGGCGACGCGACCGGCTACCACGCGATCGCAGGGCCGACCTTGCGGCTGGCCGACGGACACTTCGGCAACGGCTTGCTGAGCCGCTACCCCGTCGTCTCGACCCGGCGCATCGCGCTCGCGGTCGGACGGCGCGAACCGCGCGGCGCGATCGATGCGATCGTCGATTGCAACGGCGCGCATCTGCGCGTGATCGCGACGCATCTGGGGCTTGCCCGCGGCGAGCGGCGCGAGCAGATCGCAGGTCTCCTCGGCGCGATCCGCGGCGGTCCGGCGCTGCCGACCGTGCTGCTCGGCGATCTCAACGAATGGTTCCTGCACCGGCGCGCTCTGCGCCATCTGCACGCGCATTTCGGCGAAGCGCCGGCGCGCGCGACATTTCCTTCGCTGCTGCCGCTGCTCGCCTTGGATCGCGTCTGGATGGCTCCCGCGCATCGCCTCGGCCGGGTCCGCGCGCATCGCAGCCGGCTGGCGCGCATCGCTTCCGATCATCTTCCGCTGCTGGCCGAGATCCGCGAGGAGGCTGCCGATGCCGACATCGCCGCTTGAGCGCCTGGCGCGATGGGTCACACCTGCACTGCGCATCGGCTCGTGCGCCCTGCTGCTGTGCCTGGTCGCGTGTTCGTCGCTGCGCACGGACTACGTCAAGCGGCGTTCGGTCGCGCTGCCGCCGTCCGCTGCGGCGCCCACGGTGCACTACGCCGATGCCCGCGTCGCCGCGCACGGCGACCAGTCCGGCTTTCGCCTGCTGGCGGACAACAACGATGCGCTGATGAGCCGCGTGACGCTGGCCGATCACGCGACCCGATCGATCGACCTGCAGTACTACATCTTCGACAACGACGCGACCGGCCGCCTGATGATGCAGCGGTTGCTCGCCGCGGCCGATCGCGGCGTGCGCGTACGCCTGCTCGTCGACGATCTCGACGTCGACGACGCCGGGCCGATGTTCGATGCGCTCGATGCGCACGCGAACATCGAGGTGCGCCTGTTCAATCCCTTCAATACGCGCAGTCCTTCGCTGCTGTCGAAGGCCGGGCAGTTCCTGCTCGACTTCCGCCGCCTCAACCGGCGCATGCACAACAAGGCGTTCATCGTCGACAACGCGGCGGCGATCATCGGCGGCCGAAACATCGGCGATGCATATTTCAGCAACGGCGACAACGCGCATTTCCGCGATCTGGACGTGATCGCGATCGGTCCGGTCGTCACCGGCGCGTCGCGCTCGTTCGACGCCTACTGGAACGACGAGGCCGCCATTCCGGTGACCGCGTTCGAGACGACGCAAGCGACGCCGGAGGCACTTGTGCAGGCCCGCCGCCAACTGGACACCTCCGCGCGTGCGCTGGCGCAATCGGACTACGCGGCGGCGCTGACCGGCGCGTTGCCGGGCGGCGAGGGCGTCGATCGTCCCGGGCAGTGGCTGTGGGGCGATGCCGTCACGGTCGCGGACGAACCGGAGAAGATCGAAGTCGGCCGCCACGATCCGCGCCTGCGCATCGGCCCGCAAGTCAAGGCGACGATCGACAAGGCCGAGCACGAAGTTCTGCTCATCTCGCCGTACTTCATTCCCTCCGACGACGGCGTGCGCTTTCTCGCCTCGCTCACGCAACGCGGCGTGAAGGTGAAGGTGCTGACCAATTCGCTCGCCGCGACCGACGAGCCGATGGTACATGCAGGCTATGCGCACCGCAGGCGCGATCTCCTGCGCGGCGGCATCGAGCTCCACGAACTGCAGCCGCTGGTGCCGCAGCAACCCTCCGCGCACGGAACTTCCTCCGGCGTCAGTCTGCATGCGAAGGCGATCGTGGTCGATCGGCGCTACGTGTTCGTCGGATCGATGAACATGGATCTGCGGTCGAAGTTGCTGAACACCGAAATGGGCGTGATCGTCGACAGCCCCGCGCTCGCCGAAGCGGCCGCTCAATACTTCGATGAAGCGATCAAGCCGAACAACGCGTTCCAGGTCGTGCTGGGCAAATCCGCCAGCGGCCGGGAGACCGGTCTGCAATGGCATTCGGTCGACGGCGACGGCAAACCGCGTATCGAGAGCCACGAGCCGGAGGTGTCGGCCATGCGCCGCTTCGAAGTGAATCTGTTCCGCCTGCTGCCGATCGACGGGCTGCTCTGAGGTGGCCGCGACGCAGGGAAGCGGCGGGCGCGGATCCCCCACGGGAGCGAAGCGCTCGCGGACGGGCGGAAGCGGGCGAGCGGCGAGCGCGCGGCTGACGCATGCGACCGAGTCGGACTTGTGCATCGTGCGTCGCCGCGTCGGCAGCGGTTTCGTCTACATCGACCGCTCCGGCCGGCGCGTGCGGGACGAGAAGACGCTGGCGCGCATCCGCTCGCTCGCGATTCCGCCGGCCTACACCGAGGTGCGCATCTGCAAGCTCGCCAACGGACACCTGCAGGCGATCGGCCGCGATGCGCGGCGGCGCAAGCAGTATCGCTACCACCCCGGCTGGCGGCGGCTGCGCGAGCGCGGCAAGTTCGCGCGCCTGCGCGAGTTCGGCCGCCAGCTGCCGGCCTTGCGCCGCCGCCTGCGCCGTGACCTCACGCTGCCGGGTTTGCCGCGCGATCGCGTGCTGGCGGTCGTCGTCAGCCTGCTCGGGCAGACGCTCGCGCGCATCGGCAACGAAGAATACCGGCGCCAGAACGGCTCGTTCGGATTGACGACGCTGCGCGACCGCCATTTGACGTTCCTGCGCGGCGGCCGCGCGCGGTTGCGCTTTCGCGGCAAGAGCGCGAAGGACCACGATCTCGTGGTCGACGACGCGCGGCTGATGCGATTGCTGCGGCGTTGCCGCGAATTGCCCGGCCAGCGCCTGTTCCAGTATCGCGACGACGAGGGGCGACTGCAGTCGGTGGACTCCGGTCTGGTCAACGACTATCTGCGCGACGCCATGGGCGAGTCGTTCACGTCGAAGGACTTCCGCACCTGGGGTGCCAGCGTATTGGCGTTGCGCGCGTTCGCTGCGACGCCGCTGCCGCGCCTTCGCAGCGAGTCCGAACTCGCACGCGCGATGGCGCCGGCCGTACGCGACGTCGCGGCCGTGCTCGGCAACACGGCGGCCGTGTGCCGCAGCTCGTACATCCATCCCGTGGTGTTCGCGGCGTGGCGCGAGGAGCGCCTGCCCGCCGTGGCCGAGTTCGCCGGTTGGCGTGCCGGGGAGAAGCTGCTGCTGCGCCTGCTCGGCGCGCGACCGCGCTGAGTCGTCGAGCGAAGTCGCGTTGCCGGCGCCCTCGACCCGATCCGCCGCAGCGTCAGGCCGTGCGCGACAGCGCGCCGCACAGCAGGCGTGCGAGCAGCCGCTCGCGCATCCCGTGCGCGTCGGCCAGCTGCATGCGTTGCAGGCAAGCATCCGTCTCGCGGCTGGCGCCCGGCGAAAGCAGCGCGCCGAGCACGCGCGGCCAGCGGCGTGCGTCGGCCGTATTCTTCTTCAGCCACAGCAGGGCCGGCAGCAGGCGCCGTTCGACCGCGTCGAAGTCGCTGCCGAACGGAAACGCGGGCAGCAGGGCGCGCGACGCGAAGGGCTGCAGACGTTCGCCGAGTGCTTCGGGCGTATTGCGCCGGCACGCGTCGGGCACGCGGAAATCGCCAGGCAGCTTGCCGTGGCGCATCGCCGTCGCGGCGAGTTCGTCGACGAAGCGCGCGTCGCTGATCGCGAGCATCGCACGCACGCACGCTTCGTCGGACTTGCCGCGCAAGTCCGCGACACCGTATTCGGTGATGTAGAGATCGCGCAGATGGCGCGGGATCGTCGTGTGCCCGTAGCTCCAGCGGATATTCGATTCGAGGCGGCGGCCGCTGCGCCGCGTCGCGCGCAGCAGCAGCGCGGAACGCCCGCCGTCGAGCGCATGCGCCATCGCGACGAAGTTGTACTGGCCCCCGACGCCGCTGACGACGCGCCCGTCTTCGAGCGCGTCCGACGTGGCCGCGCCGAGCAGGGTCGCCATCATGCAGGTGTTGAAGAAGCGCGCGTCGCGGCGCTGCACGGCATCGAGCTGTTCGCGGCCGCCGTACAACTGGTTGATGTCGGACACGCGGCTCATCGCCAGGCCGGCATAGTCCTCGCCGTCGAGCGTGCGCAGCCAGGCGTAGAAGTCCTTCGAGCCGAGCAGGAACGCGCCTTTCAGATAGTGGCCGCCGCGCAATGCCTGGCCGTCGAGCGCGCGATCGAGCAGGGCGAGGTTCGCCGCGTCGTCGAGGTCGCTGCCGATCGTGCCACCGTCGGCCAGGCGCAGGGCGACGTCGCGCCACTGCGCATCGGCCGGCAGCACGCCGAGCTGGCGCAGGCGCTCGACGCTGCCGGCATCGAGCCGCGCCGGCAGCACTCCGGCCGTGCGCAGCCGCGCGGCATCGCCGCTGCGCAAGGTGGCGCCGAGCGCGCCGGCATCGAGCGCGCGCTGCAGGCCGATGTCGTCGAACACGCGGCGCGTCAGGATGCCGGCGCGGCGCAGATGCATGAAGCCGTCCATGATCATTTCGCTGGCGCCGTACAGGCCGCGCGCGAAGCGGTCGATGCCGCCGCAGCGCGCCACGAGCGGATCGCCTTGCACCGCGTTGCCGCGAAGTGCGTGCAGCGCCTCGACGTAGTCCGCGTTGCTCTGCTGGCGCAGCAGCAGCGCCTGGACGATCGCATCGGACAGCGCGCCGATGCCGATCTGCAGCGTACCGCCGTCGCGCACCAGCGTGCTCGCATGCAGGCCGATCGCGTACTCGGCCAGATCGACCGAGCCGAGCGGCAGCGCGAACAGCGGCTGCGCCGGCACCGTCTCGTCGACCAGCGCATCGAACAGGCTCGCATCGACCTCGGCGTCGCCGCCGAGGAACGGCAGGTCCGGATGGACGACGCCGATCACCAGCGGCCGCGGACGGCCGCGCGCGGCAAGCGCATCGAGTACGTCGAGCGTCACGTCCGGATTGCACGACAGGCTGTAGCGCGCGGCATCACCTTCGCCGCGGCGCGCGACCAGCTGCACGATCGCATGCAGTTCGCCGTCGGCGAGGTCGCGCGCGACCTGCGTGTAGTTGATGCTCGCGTAGTCGCGCTGCGCCTGCATCGAACCGAGCATGGCGCCGGACTGGAAATAGAACTCCTGCACGCGTACGTTTGCCGGCAGGTGGCCCGCTTTGAGATCGACGACGTAGTCCAGGCGCGGATAGTCGGCGCCGAACTGGCGCGCCAGGAACGGCTCGAGGAACCTGCGTTCGAGATCGCTGCCCGCGGACGGCGGATCGAGTGACAGCGCGGTGTAGAGCAGAAGCGAGCGCGACGGCTCCGCCTTGATGCGCGCGTACAGCGCGTTCAACAGCCGGTTCGGCTTGCCGAGGCCGAGCGGGGCGGCGACGGCGAGCGGCGCGCCGTCTTGCGCCAGCAGCAGGTCGACGGCTTGCGTTTGCGTGAGTCGCCGCGTTGCGGGGTTCATCGCCTGTCCTGCGGCTGCGTGCCTGGGAACGGCTTCGCAGGGTAGCAGCATCGCCGGTTGTTCCGGGTGGGCGCCGGATGCGTGTCGCGAAGGGTGGCCGTCCGTCGTATCGGAAAGTAGCCGGCGAATGCTTCGCCGGCGCTTTCGCAGGGACGAGGGAGCGCGGGCACGCCACGGTGCGGACAGGGACGCCGCCGGAGTGCCCGCCAGGGCGACGGCAACTGTGCCGGTGCCGCGAACCGTCGCAGATCGAAGCGTTTCGAGAGCGCTTGGAACCCGACGACCGCGGACCGCCTTCAGCCGACGACGCGCGGCTTCAGCACGTCTTCCAGCCCGATCCGGCGCAGCAGCTCCGCGCGCACGCGGTCGGCGACGCCGTTGACGATCTCGGCGCCGTCCTGCGACGGATCGATGTGCACGCGGAACGGGCGCTTGCCGAACGGGGCATCGACGACCTTCACGATCGCTTCGGCGACCGCGCCCGCGTCGGCATCGGCCGGCTCCAGCGCGGCAAGACCCTTCAGCGCGATGTCCGCAATGTCGCCGGTCGGGCCGCGCGCGTACTCGTCGGCGCGTGCCTGATCGGCCGGCTTGCCCGAATGCGCGAAGTGGTTGGTGCCCTTGGTGAACGCGCCCGGCACGACGATCGAGGTCTCGACGCCCCAGCGCGCGACTTCGCCGGCATAGCTGACCGCGATCGAATCCATCGCCGCCTTCGCCGCGAAATACGGCGCGAGGAACGGCGGCGTGCCGCCGCGCGTGCTGCTCGAGGAAACCCAGACGAGCAATCCGCGGCCCTGCTTGCGCAGCTGCGGCAGCGCCGCGCGATTGACGCGCTGCGTGCTCAGCACGTTGACGTCGTACAGCTCGGCGTACTGTTCCGGCGTGAAGGCTTCGGCCGCACCGAACACCATGTGGCCGGCGTTGTGGGCGACGACGTCGAGGCGGCCGTTGTCGGCGACGATCTTCTCGATCGCCGCATCGGCCGACGCCTGCGAGGCGACGTCGAGCTCGATGGTGCGCAGGTCGACGCCGTGCTCATTTGCGTATTTGTGGACTTCGGCCACTTGTGGCGCATTGCGGCCGGCGGTCTCGCGCATGCTGGCGTAGACCGTGTGTCCTGCGTGGGCGAGGGCGCGCGCGGCGAGCAGGCCGAAGCCGCTCGATGCGCCGGTGATGACGATGACGTTCTTCATGAAGCGACTCCTTCGATTTCTGGTGATTGAAGTTCGGTAGCGTCGGCGTTCAGATGATTCCGCCGTTCGCGCGCAGCACTTGGCCGTTGATCCAGCCGCCGTCGGGGCCGGCGAGGAAGGCGACCGCGTCGGCGATGTCGTCGGGCTGGCCGAGGCGTTCGAGCGGCGCGAGCTTGGCCAAGCGATCGACGAGTTCGGGCGACTTGCCCTTGAGGAACAAATCGGTCGCGGTCGGGCCCGGCGCGATCGCGTTGACGGTGATGTTGCGTCCGCGCAGTTCCTTGGCGAGCACGCTCGTCATCGCCTCGACGGCGGCCTTGGTCGCCGCGTAGACCGCGTAGGTCGGCTGCAGCAGCCCGACGACGCTCGACGAGAAATTGATGATGCGGCCGCCGTCGCGCAGGCGGACGGCCGCCTCGCGCAAGGTGTTGAAACTGCCTTTGAGGTTGACCGCGATCAGGCGGTCGAAGCTGGCGTCGTCGGTGTCGGCGATCGTCGCCAGGGTCATGATGCCGGCGTTGTTGACCAGCACGTCGACGCCGCCGAAGGCGGCCTGCACCGCGTCGAACAGGCGGCGCACCGCGGCAGGGTCTGCCACATCGGCTTGCGCGGCGAGCGCGTCGCCGCCGGCTTGTTCGATCGTACGCACGAGCGATTCGGCCTCGGCCGCCGCACCCGCATAGTTTATGACGACGGTGAACCCATCGCGCGCCAAGCGCTGCGCGACCGCGGCGCCGATGCCGCGCGAGCCACCCGTTACGATCGCGACCTTGTTGGTTTGCTCGTTCATTTGCGTTCTCCCGGCCGACCCGATGTCGGCGTGGAAGCAACGATAGAACTTCGCTCGTTCCGGATAATCCCGTATTCTTTGGTAACACTATTCGGAATTCGGGAATAGTCGATGGACAAATTCGAAGCCTTGCGGGTCTTCACGCGCATCGTCGAGCGGCGCAGCTTCACCCAGGCCGCGCAGGATCTGGGCCTGCCGCGATCGACCGTGACCGAGGCCGTCAAGCAGCTCGAGGCGCAGCTCGGCGCGCGCCTCCTGCAGCGGACGACGCGCCACGTCAGCCCGACGCTCGACGGCGAGGCCTACTACCGGCGCTGCATCGCGGTGCTGATGGATCTGGAAGACGCCGAAGCGGCCTTCAGCGACGCCAAGCCGCGCGGCCTGCTGCGCATCGATGTGCATGGCACGCTGGCGCGCCATTTCATGCTGCCGGGGCTGCCGGATTTCCTCGCGCACTATCCGGACCTGCAGGTGCACATCGGCGAGGGCGACCGGCTGGTCGACCTCGTGCGCGAGGGGGTCGACTGCGTGCTGCGCGTCGGCGAGCCGAAGGACAGCGCGATGATCGGCCGCCGCATCGGACTGCTGCGCGAAGCGACGGCGGCGGCGCCCTCGTATCTGCAGCGCTTCGGCACGCCGTCGACGCCGGACGATCTTCACGGTCATCGCATGATCGGCTTCGTCTCCTCGGCGACCGGCGCGGTGATGCCGCTGGAGTTCGAGGTCGATGGCGCATTGCGCCACGAGCTGCTGCCGCTCTCGCTGTCGGTCGCCGGCGCCGAAACCAGCCTCGCTGCGGCGCGTCTCGGTCTCGGCCTCGTGCAGGTGCCGCGCTATCACCTCGAAGCCGACTTCGCCGCGGGAACGCTGGTGGAAGTGCTGCCGGCGTTTCCGCCGTCGCCGTCGCCGGTCTCGGTGCTGTATCCGCACAGCCGGCAGCTGTCGCCGCGCGTGCGCGTGTTCATCGACTGGCTCGTTCGCGAGTTCGCAGCGCGATTGGAGGCGGATGGCGCGTCCGCTTGAGTATTCTTTCGAGGCGCGCGTGTGCGGCGCGTCAGGTCAGATTGTCGAGGCGCGCACCGAAGGACAGTGCCGCCATCGTCGTCGAATCGACACCGCGCTTGCCACGACGCCACCACCATGCACGCAACGGCAACGCGATGCACACGACCGCGAGGAACACGCCGTAGGCGAGCAGGGTCGCGACGATCTGCTTCCACAGAGCGCCGGCCACGCCGGCTGCGGCATGGAAGCCCCAACGCATCGCCAGCACGCTGAGCACCGCGGCGAGCACCAGCACCGCGAGGTCGCCGAGCCGCCGCGCGATGCCGCGCCGATGGCGCGGGAACAGCGAATACAGCGCGCCGATGATGGCGAACACCGGCAGGAACAGGATGAAGGCGAGACCGGTTTCGATCGTGGAATTCATTCGAAGTCGATGTGGCGTCGGCAGGTGATGCGGTCAGTCGATCACGAGGCCGTGCATCGCCTCGATATCGGCCGCGGACAGGCGCGAGGACTGCGCGCCCCAGGTTTCGCGAATGTGGTTGATGACCGCGGCGACTTCGGCCGAACTGAGCTGCTGCACGAACGGCGGCATCGAGTGCGGCTGTGGGTTGGTGCGGCTGGTGACGGGCATTCCTCCGTAGAGCACCATGCGCACGGCGTTGATCGGGTCGGGCGCGGTCACGGCGACCGCATCCTTCAGCGGCGGATACGCGCCGTCCTTGCCTTCGCCGTTCGCGCCGTGGCAGTCGGAGCAGTCGCGCTTGTAGATGTCGGCGCCGTCGATCGCCGAGACCGTGCGTTGCGGAGCGGCCTCCGGCGCGGTCAGCAGGCCCTCGCGCACAACGTGCGGCGGCACGCTCTTGAGATAGCGCGCCATGGCGAGCGCGTCCTCGTCGTCGAGCGCGTGCAGGCTGGCGTAGACGACTTCGGCCATCGGGCCGTACGCCGCGCCATGTGGCGAGTTGCCGTTGCGCAGGTAGTCGGCGAGCTGCTCGTCGGTGTAGCGCTGCAGCTGGCGGCCGTCGAGCGGCGGTGCGTACCAGCCGATGCCCGGGATGCGTCCGCCGGCGAGATAGCCTTGCGGCGGCAGCGATCCTTGCGAGCCGCGCGAGCTGTGGCACATCGCGCAATGGCCGAGGCCGTCGACGAGATAGCGTCCTCGATCGACGGATGCCGATTCAGCGGCAGGCACCGGGCGGTAGTACAGCATGCGCCAGCCGATCAGTGCTGGGCGCCAGCTCGCCGGGAAATCGAGCCGGTTCGGCGGCGGCGTCGAGGCGCTCGGCGGCAGGCTGCGCAGGTACGCATACAGCGCGTCGATGTCCGCATCGGCGAGCAAGGCGAAATGCTCGTACGGAAAGACCGGATAGAGCACGCCGTGGCGACTGACGCCGTTGCGCAGCGTGTGCGCGAATTCGTCGGCGGACCAGTCGCCGAGGCCGCTATGCATGTCCGGCGTGAGGTTCGTGCTGTAGATCGTGCCGACGTCGGTGGTGAACGCGCGCCCGCCGGCGAACAGTGTGCCGCCGCGCGTCGTGTGACAGGCGGCGCAATTGCCGATGTGCGCCAGATACTGCCCGCGTGCGATCGTGGCCGCGTCGGCGGCGACGGTACGCTGCGACGCCGGGATGCGGTACGGCGCGAAGCCGCCCTGGCGCAGGAACAAGACGCCGCCGATTGCGAGCAGGGCGAATACGAACGGCAGCAGCGCGAGGGCGACGAGATGGCGGCGCTTCATCGCGCAGCCTCCCCATGCGGCAGCGAGCCGCATGCCTTCGGGGGCACGAAGCTGCCGGCCGGCGCCGGGCGCTGACCGTCGGCGTTCGATTGCTGCGACAGCCACACCGCGATCGCGCGGATGTCTTCCGGCGCGATGTGATCGGCGACGTCGTGCATGCAATCGGGCGGCGCGCCGCGGCGGATGCCGTTGCGCCAGTTGCCGAACTGCGCAACGACATATTCGGCCGGCAGGCCGACCAGGGCCGGCACGCCGGGTTCGAGGCCGGTCAACGCGGTGCCGTGGCACTCGCTGCAGGCCGGCACGCCGCGCGCCGGGTCGCCGTGGCGCACGAGATTCTCGGCGGTGGCGCGGCGTTCGGCCGTCAGGTCGCCGGCACCCGTGTCGGCGGCGCGCGTGCGCGGCGGCAGGGCGGCGTAGTAGTCGGCGATGGCCTGCAGGTAGGCGTCGTCGGCGAACTGCACGAGCCAGGTCATCTGCGTGTTGATGCGGCGGCCTTCGCGAAAGCCCTTGAGCTGTTCGAACAGATAGCCGGCCGGCTTGCCGGCGAGATGCGGGTAGTACTCCGCGCCTTGCACGCCTTCGCCATGCGCGCCGTGGCAGGCCGCGCAGGCGGCGAGGCGTTCGCCGAGATCGTCTGCGGCGAACGCCGGCGCACAGGCCAGCAGGCACAGGACGGCGAGCGACGAGAGGAATCGGTTCGGCATGGCGAGGACGCGCGGGCGGCGGCTGTTACTGGCCGATGCCGTGCGGCTGGATCCAACCCATCCAGATGCTGAAGATCACGGCGAGGATCAAACCGACCGACAGGCCGATGCGCCAGGTCAGCGCGTTGACGGTGCGGCCGGTCGAGCCGTTGTCGACCATCATGTAGTACAGCCCGGCGCCGAGGTTGTAGAGGATCGCGGCCATCGCGGCGACGATCAGGATCTTGCCGGCCATGAGAATCTCCTTCGCTGGCGTGACGTGGCGTCACTGCGCGCATCCTACGAGCGAAACGATCGCTGCGAACCGATCAGTCGCCCGCGGAAAGACCATATCAGTGCGCTCGGGATGACGCGTTTTGTCGCAGGCGCCTGGCGTCGAAACGACCCGTTCCCGCGGCACTTCTGCTGGGGAAAGGGGTGGACGGGGCAGGGTTGCGGTCCGTCCCGCGCTGCGCGCAAATGCGGCCGCGTTCACATCCGGGCGCAAAAGTGCCGGCGACTCAAGGGTTTTCACTAGCTGTGCCCGCGGCGCGAGCGGTCTACTGTGGCTGCCTCGTGCGGCCGTCCGGCCGCGCACGGATCACTGGAGTGAATCCATGGCCGCTTCCGATCCCATCGGCACCTCCGGCGCAGCAGCGCATGTGGCGACGCGCCCCGAGGATGAAGTCGACACGTCGAACCTCGCGACCCAGGTCGCCCTGAGCGGCAATCTGGATCTCGCACGCAGTTTCGTCGGTACCTTTCCCGATCAGCGCAACACGCTCGATGCGGCGCTGATGAGCAGCCGCAACTTCAGTCTGGTCAATCAACTCGCGACCGATGGCGCGCAGCCGCAGCAGTTCGCGCAGGCGACCCCGCTCGCGCAGGCCGCGGCGCAGACGCCGCAGACGACACCGCAGACGCGGCTGATGCCGGAGCGCCAGGTCACGGCGTTCCAGAGCACGAACGCGAAGGCGATGGCGGCCGACCAGACCACGCTCACGCATATCGCAGGGTCGCAGCAGAAGCTCGCGGCTGCGCAGCAGACCGATCTCACCGTGCAGGCGCGCAACAAGGCCGCGACGCTCGACACCTCGCTGAAGACCGCGAACACGTTTCTCGGCAAGGACGCGCAACTGCGCCAGACGGCGGCCGACGCGATCAAGAACAGCACGTACCCGAAGGGCGAACTCGGCAAGGATCCGGCCGTCGTCAAGGCGATCCATGACGTGGAATCGAACGCGCGTACGCGCCCGGCGAGCACCGCGCCCGATGCGCTCGCCAAGATCGATCGCAGCATTGCCGGTCTCAAGCGCGCCGACGTGCCCGAATGGGTGCACTACAACGCGCTCGCCGGCCCGCGCTATCCGGACAACCCGGAGCGCAAGATCGGCACGAGCCCGGCCTGGCAGGGGCTGATCAATGCCGGCCAGGCGACCGACTCGGTGCAGCGCGTGGTCTCGCGCATGGCCGACAACGAAGGCGCGCTCGACGCGGTCCAGGCCTACGACAACCAGATCGCCTCGCTCGGCGCGATGCAGAAGACGATCAGTCCGGCCGGCAACGGCGAGCTCGCCAAGCAGGTCTACGAGTTCTCGCAGTCCAATCCGGCGAAGTACCAGAGCCTGTTCGCGAGCCAGGGCTGGACGTCGGTGCATTCCGGTACCGGGACGGGATCGGCCGACTACACGATGTCGTACCAGAACCCGAACGATCCGAAGGCGCAGCCGCTCACCGGCCCTGCGCTCAGCAGCTACATCCGCCAGCCCAATGATCCGGCACGCTGGCAGGAGACGCTCGGTCCCCTGTTCCGCGCCGGGCGCGACACCGACTTCCAGCAAAAGCAGATCGGCGACTTCGTCGGCCGTCTCGACAGCTCGCTCGCCAAGGTGCCGAGCGGCAGCTATACGCAGCCGATTTCGAGCTATCTCACCTCCGAGCAGTCGGGCGCGCTCGTACTCGACCAGGACGTGAACCGGCCGGGCTACGTCGCCGCGGATATGGGCAGCGCGCTGGATACGTTCTACGCTGCAAACCCCAAGGCCAATCCGGATCCGACCCAGTGGACCGCGCAAGAACGGGCGACCTACGAACCGCAGATCGTCACCGCGTACACGAATGTGCGCCGCATGACCGACTCGGATGCACGTGCGCAGCACATCACCGCTCCGGGCACGACGCTGAGCGCGCTGCCGGGTTCGCTCGTGCGGGCGACGCCGCCGGTGACGACGAACACGCCTTGAGCGAACTCGCTCGGAAACACCGCGCGTTGTCGCGCGCGGGTGCGGCGTCGCTTGCGTGGCTCGCGCTGGGAGCGGCGGCATCGCTCGCGGCCGACGCTGACGCGCCGACTTCGCGCGCCGCGGTTCCTGCTGCCGTGTCGAGTCCGGCAACGGCCCATCCGGGCGCGCGTTTCGAAATCGAGGCCCGCGATGGCCGGATCGAACGCATCGTCGTGGCCCAGGCCGATTCCGCTGCGCGTCTCGTCTTCGACCGCTTCTCCGACGACGAAGACGCGCTTCGCGACGAGGCGCGCCGTGTCGCCGCCCGGCCGGCGAAGCCCGCTTTCTGCGCCAGCGCTGCTCTCGACGAAACGCAATGCCGCCAGACCTGCGGCTGGGCCGAAGCTGTGCGCCCGTTCACACGCGTGACGCTGCAGTCGTCCGACGGCAGTTCGCGGGTGCTGTCGGGCGCCAAACCCACGCCGCTGCGCTTAAACGCCGGCGCCGGCAGCCATACGAGCAAGCAAGGCGATTGCCTGTCGCCCGACGGCCGCTACCTTTCGGTGTACGCGGTCGTCGGCAGCGGCGCGGATTCCGCTCGACCCGCCATCATCGAACTGGCCGACGGCCTGCACGATGCGCGCTTCGTCGGCGAGCGCACCGGGAAGGTCTACGGCGAAGACCGCTATTTCGATTTCGCCGGCTGGGTCGCGGCGCAACCGCACGTGCTCAAGTTTTCCTACGGAGGTGCGGACGAGCCGGTCGAGGACGAGGCGCGGGTCGAGAACTCGGGTGATGCCGTGGGCAAGGGAAAGCGTTGACGTCGGGGTCGTGTTAGTGCCGAATGGAGGCTCTGCGCCGGCGTGGCTGCGGCTACGGACGTCAACGGAACGCCCAATACCGGGAAGCCAAGAAGCTGCAGAGTGCAAGCAATGTATCGATGATGAGCTTGCCCATCAGCGCGCCTTGCAGACCGACGAGTCGATTCAGCAGGGCGACCCCTCCCGTACTTGCAGCCGCCGTCACGCACCAGAGCGCTGCATACCGAAGGAACTGCCGGCATTTCGAGCTGCGTTCGCGAGTCTGCGAAAACGTGAAGGAACCATTGAGCCAGAAGCCGAATACCGCTCCGCTCACTCGGCCGGAGACGTTCGCATAAGCGACGTGTATTCCGAGCACGCTTAGTGCGGCCGCTACGCTCCAATCAACCAGCCATTGGAGGGTGCCGACGAAAACAAAATACTTTCCTTGTTTGAGCCAGCTCATCAGCTTCCAGTTGCAGGCGCCTGGGAGCCGTTCCACGACCACAGCTCTGAATCGCCAGCAGAATAGACTCGCTGGCCTTGTCCAGAGTTCAATGCGGCCCTCTGCGCGTCATTGAGAGTGTCGGTCCTCAGCAGCAACCACGATGCGCGGCTTGCATCGATGAGAGCTTTCCACTTCGACCCGCTGGGATCGGTGTCAGCTGCGATTCGCGCAGCTTCCAAGGACGGGCAATACCAAGAGACCGTGCGTCCTCGGCCCGCAAGTTCGGCGACATTCGCCATCTTGGGATCGATCGACAGCACGATGCTATTCGAAGGGTCTCTTTTCTTCACTTCCGCTATCAGCAGGCGCTCCGGTGCAAAGCGCAGCAGTACCGCGTCTTGATCCCCGCGACTGCTGATCAGGCGCTTGCGCGCGACCGTGCCCATGGGCCAAGGCGCGTTCGCTTGGAAGGCGAGATTCAGCGCGCAGGTGGCGAAGACGATCCAAGCGAAACGCCTTCCTCCCACCGCGGAATCGCCGGCGACGGCCAGCATGGGCAACAGCAATACCAAGCCAGGAAAGGCGTAGCGCGCGTACTGAATCGGCAGCATGGGAATGATCAGCACCGCGCTCGCCATCATGGCGGGACCGCGGGTCTTTCGGTCTGCCAAGGCGGCCAGCCAAGCACCCATGAGCATGACGAGTGTGAAACCGTAGCCCCCCGACTCGGCTTCCAAATAGTGCGACGTATCGAAGGTGACCAGCCAGGGCAGGAAGGGGCTGAGGCCGGCATGCCATCGGGGATCGTCGAGTTGATGAAACGGCATGGCCGGCGATAGGAATATTTGATTGAACAGCGGCAGCATGGGGTTGCCGCTGATACGCCATGCATAGAAATAGCTCGATCCGGCAATCAGCAGGAAAGCCAGCAGACACACAGGGAGGTGTCTTGCCTTGATGACTTTTCTCACATGAATCGACGCGTATATCAGTATGATTACCGCGGAGACTGCTTGACTGAACTTGAGGGCGAACAGGCCCGCAGCCAGTATGCAGACGGCAAGATACTTGCGCCGGCAACGTACCTCATATCTGCGGTCAACGATCAATAAAACCATGACGGCAGTCAGCGCGGACGCCGGCAACTCCGTTTGCATGCTCGAAGCGAGCTGAGCGAGCATGGGCTGACTTGCGAACAGTGCAACAACGAGCCAGCTGACGCCCGCGTCGGGCCGCAAAGCAAACGAGAGCCGGCTGAGAGCAGACGAGCAAAGTGCGAGCCACAGGAAGTCCACGGCGCCACGAGCTTCCTTTCCGGCGACCACTTGTGCGATGCCTTGGACCACGTCTCCCAGCCACGGAGCGAGTGCCCAGATTTGCAGTGTCGGATCGGGCGAATAAAAGCCATTGCGCTTGAGCTGCGAGGGCAGGCCGAGGTGATATCCGAGGTCGTCGCCCTGCATGGTCGGCAGCCATGCCGCAGTAAGGGTCAGGCCCGCCAGCATTATCCCGACAGCGGCAAGTCTCGGCGCTGCTGCCACGGATTCATTAAAAGCGCGCAATTCATTCCCTGCGACCTCGCGCAGCACACGCCACTGAAGCACGACAACTCCGATTCCCGCGCACAGGTACGTCGAGCGAAAATGGATCGGGACAGGCAGCAGCCAGCCTACACAGCCCGCGATCACCACTAGGCCAACGGCCAGCGCGACGGTGGGATTGACATCTTCCGATCCGACAAACAAAGTGCCGATCGCGATAGACGATCCGGCGAGCAGCAAGACCGCAAAAATCGATGACGGGCCGACAAAATAAGTCAGCGCAGCCAGCCATATCAACATCAGCGAACTTGCAATGTGGCAGCGCCATAATCTTCTCGCCGCTTCAGCCAATATCAGCGCGACAATCCCTCCGGTAATTAGCTCGCTGAGCCTGACCCAATGGACGGTTCGCAACATTTCATTGTAAATCAGTCCTCCTGCGCAAGCCGCCGGAGAGGCCGCTACCAAGCAGAACGTGATTCTCGATCTATATAGTGAATTCATTGCTCGATAGCATTTCACTAAGCAGACGTCGCGTGTCGCTATCTGTTATTTATGAGAAATAGCCCGACGTACAAACTGCTCATCCTGGTTCACCTGTCGCCACCGGAAAATTGTGCCCGTCAACTGGATGCTCGGCAGCTTGCAACATTCAAAGGGCGCGCGCCTGTTGGATGCGCGCCCTGGATTCCCTATTGCGCAACGCCTACCACAGTTACCGCATTGCTATCGCCGGGCAATGTCCCAGCTATAAATAGCGGAGGATTATGGGTCGCGGTATCCGACTGAATAGCAACCCTAAAGGGGTAATTTATGCCACCCTGAATCCAAGGGATATGAGTTGTATAAGTCCCCTTATTCTCACACTGTACAACTGCCCATACCCCGGTTACGCTGTTTTGTACATAAAGACAGCCGTATTTCAATCCATTGAAGCCGTTTATGGTATTCCAAAACCAATGGATGTCGGTTGATCCAAGAGTGCCTCGCCGCACATTAACTGTCTGCGGCACGGCGTAAATGTTTACCGCATAGCAACAATTGCTGTCGGCTGGGGCGGGGTTGTTATTGAACGTCAATTCAGCGCTAAGTTCCTGCTGCATTGCGATCATATCCAAAATATCTGACTGCTGATCATTGCTAAGATGAAAATCGGTAGTGCTTCCGGTTTGGATATTGGTCGTATAAATACCTAGATCGCCGATTTCTTGAGCAAAGACGGGTGCGAAGAACATAGGTAAATACAAAATTAGTATACTAAGTTGCTTAAAGATCACGGTCATCTCCTTATGGTACTTGAACGGCTCCGCGTCGTTTCAGGATACGCTAAATAGACGCGGGTGTTGAAATTACTTTCACCCGCTTCGTAAGAAAGAAGAAGTCGATCTCAGTTACACTAAATTTTACATTTACGCCAATTTTCCGAGGGCGTTGTAAAAATCGACGAGGGTTGTCAACTAGGGGGTTTCACTGGTGGGCGAAATCATACAGCTACTGCAACGGAGAGCGTCGCTGTTTCCGAGCGAAAAAAGTTATATATTCAATATTATAAATATGCAGAAGTGGCAATCGCTTGCGTTGCTCCAGGGAGACACGTCAAGCAGATCCCGCCTTCAACAACCGCCCCAACGTCGCCAGCGCCTCTTCCATCCGCGCATCAAACGGGTGTCCGTAGTTCAGCCGCAGGCAGTTCGTGAACTCCCCGCGCGAGGAAAAGATCGGGCCTGGCGCGACGCTGATGTTCAAGGCAAGGGCCTTGCGGTGTATGTCGAGCGCGTCGACGTGCGCGGGCAGTTCGACCCATAGGAAATAGCCGCCGTCCGGGCGCGTCGCGCGCGTGTGCGGCGGGAAATGCCGCGCGATCGCTCCGACCATCGCGTCCTGCTGCACCGACAGCGCGTGCCGCAGGTGGCGCAGGTGGCGGTCGTAGCCTCCCTTTTCCAAATAGGCAGCGAGCGCGGCTTCGGCCGGCACCGAGGCGGTCAAGGTCGTGCTGAGTTTCAGGCGCGCGACGGCTTGCACGTAGCGGCCCGGCGCCGCCCAGCCGATGCGGTAGCCGGGCGCGAGGCATTTCGAAAACGACGAGCAATGCATGACCAGGCCGGCTTCGTCGTAGGCCTTCGCGGGTTTGGGCCGGCGTGCGCCGAAGTACAGCTCGCCGTAGACGTCGTCTTCGATCAGCGGCGTCTGGTGGCGCGCCAGCAGCGCGACGAGGTCGCGCTTCTTCTCGTCCGGCATCAGGCTGCCGAGCGGGTTCTGGAAGTTCGTCATCAACCAGCACGCGCGCGGACGGTCGCGCGCGAGCACGCGGGCGAGCGCATCGAGGTCGATGCCTTCGCGCGGATGCGTCGGCACCTCGATCGCCTTCAGTCCAAGGCGTTCGAGTGCCTGCAGCGCCGCGTAGAACGTCGGCGATTCGATCACGACGGCGTCGCCGGGACGTGCGACCGCGGCGAGGCAGAGGTTCAAGGCTTCCATCGCGCCGTTGGTGACGACGATGTCGTCGGCTTGCACGGCGAGGCCGTCGATCAGGTAGCGCAGCGCGATCTGACGGCGCAGATTCGCGTTGCCGCGGTCGAGGTAGTCGACCGCGGCGCGCGGATCGAGCGTCTGCACCGTCGACGCCATGATCTTGGCCAGGCGCTGCAGCGGAAACAGCTGCGTACTCGGAAATGCCGAACCCAGCGGAACGACGTCGCGCTTCATCGTCGCCTGCAGGATCGCGAAGACGCGCTCGCCGACGTCGACGGCGATCGACGCGGTATCCGGCTGCGAGGCGACGTCGATCGCGTGCGGCTGCGCCGAGGGGTCCGGTGCCACGTAGTAGCCGGAGCGGTCGCGCACGCGCACGAGGCCGCGTGCCTCCAGCTTGTAATAGGCCTGGAATACGGTCGACGGGTTGACCTTGCGGCTGGCGGCTGCCTGGCGCACGGACGGCAGGCGATCCCCCGCGCGCAGCGTGCCGGCGTGGATCGAAGCGGCGATTTCGTCGGCGAGGGCTTCGTAGCGTTTCAAGGGGATGCGCTCCGGCGCGCGAGGGGGCCGCGCCGCATTTCGGGTGAGAGTTTGCGGCAAGCGCGCCGATTGCGCGACGCCGCGCTCGCTCGCGGCCCGTCTACGCGGGCGCTCGTACGAGACCATCGTCGAACGCGACCCGGCCAGCGAAAGTTGGCATCATGCGCGGCCGGCGCGCGGCCGTTCGACGATACAAGGGTTGGGGGCTCGCAGCATGCAACCGGGGACAAGTCTGGGTCTCACGCCGAAAGGCATCGAGGAATTGCGCCATCGCACGTATCGGCTCGACGTGCGGTCGCGCAACATCCTGTTCCTGATCGAGACAGGGCAGACCACGCTCGCGGCGATCGCGCAGAAGAGCCCGCTGCGGCGCGAGGAGATCGACCAGCGCGCGGACGTGCTGCTCGCCGAAGGTTTCGTCGCGATCCAATCGGCCGCGCAGAAGGCGGCCGCCTCGCGCGCGACATCGCTGCCGGCCAGCGTGACGCCGCAGTTGAAGTCCGGCGTCTCGCTGCCCGAGGCGCGCTTCGCGCTGTCGGATTTCTGCCTGGACTGCTTCGGCGTCGCCGGACAGACCACCATGAATCTGCTCGAACGCTGCAACGACGAGGACACGTTGCGCAAGATCCTCGCGGCGATCGTCGCCGCGGTCGAGAAATCGCATCGCGGCCAGCTGCCGGTGCTGGCCGCGGTCGTCGAGGGCATCAACGCGACGAAGGCGTGACCGCGGCGCGCACGCCGCGTGCGCTACATCTTGAAGCGGCCCATCGCCTGCCCGAGCATCGCCACCGTCTTGGTGATCTGGCTGAGCATGCGGATGAGATCGCGCATCGTCGTGTCGTCGCGCTTCTGCATGAAGCCGGTCGCAGCGACCTCGAAGCGCTTGGCTTGCTCGCCGAGTTCGGCCGAATTGCCCTGGATCGCGTTGACGATGTTCTTCAGCTTCAGCTGCATGAGCTTGAGCGAGGCCATCAGGCTGTTCTGGTCGCCGGGCGCGACCGCGATGTCGACGCCGAGATCGCCGCTGGCGATCTTGCGCATGTAGTCCGCCGCGACCTGCGGTTCGCCGCCGAGCAGCTGCAGCACCTTGCGGTCGAGCAGGAAGAACAGCGCTGCGGCGATCAGCGCCGCCAGCAGCAGGCCGCCGGCGATGACGCCGTAGCCGATGCGCGCGCCGAGCGAATCGAGTTCGGCGACCGGATACGCCGCGACGATCGTGAAACCCCATTCCGGCAGCGGCGTGCGCGTGACCGCCCATTCCGTGCCCGGATTCTCGATGATCGCGGCGATCTGCTTGGCGTCGGTCCACGACGGCAGGTAGCGGATCGTCTTGTCGTCGGCGATGGCGACGAAGCCGCTGCCGAGCAGGCGCGACTGTTCCAGCGCGTTGCTCAGTACCGGCAGCTCGGCCTTGAAGCCGACGTAGGCGAGTCCGATCGGCTGGTGCGCATCGTCGTACAGCGGCTCGTAGCCGGTGAAGTACGGCAGGCCGAGGATCTTCACCACGCCGTAGAACGGCTCCAGCTTGCCAACCGCGGCGTATGCGCGCGTGCTCGGATCCAGTTGCGTGCCGATCGCGCGGCTGCCGTCGTCCTTCTTCACGTTGGTGGCGATGCGCGTGTAGGTGTCGCCGTCCTTGGTGAACAGCGTGGCGGTGCCGCCGTTGAGCTGCGCGGCGGCATCGACGAGGGCGTAGTCGCGCGCCTGCGCCTTGCCGCCGATCAGGATGTCGTGGACGTGTGCGTCGCCGAATGCGACTTCGTCGCCGCGCGCGACTGCGCCGCGGCGCCGGATCTGCTCGTTGAAGACCGCCATCGCCGCGCGCGAGCGGTCGCCCATCACCGCGGCGGCGGTCACGAACACGTCCTGGATCGCCGCCACCTTCTCGGCGATCTGGCGCCGGATGGATTCCTCTTCGTGCGCCTTGGCGAGCATCGAGAAACCGACGGCGCCCGCGACGATCAGCGCGACGGCGATCGCGGTGATCGGCAGCACGACCTGAAACCGAAGACCCTTGAACATCGACTTGGCCCCTGTTGCGTGGATTGCCTGTGGATTCGACCGCGCGGCGCCGGCTGCCGCGCACGCGCGCGCATCGGCGCCTGGACGGTTCCCAGGTCGATGCAGCCCAAGTGCCGGGCGTTACACTGCCGCCCGCGGCATCGCCGGCGGAGGCGGCGTCTGATGTGGATATTGTTGCATTTTCCACACTTCACGAATGTAAATATGTGCGCGCTGCGACGGTCCGGCGCCCTCGCGTCGCGGCGTCAGCGGAATGACGCGGGCTTCGCGCCCGCGGCGCTCAATCGGCGGTGATGCGCATCTCGCGAACCTGCTCGCCGTCGACGACGACGACGAACACGCTGGGTCCTTTGAAGCCGTTGCCGCCGACCTGGGCGGAAATACGGACTTCGCGGCCGGACTGCTCGACGCCGGTGACGTCCAGTCTCACCTGCACGCCGATGAATTCGCGATCGCTCCACGCCTTGATGCGCGCGTGGCCGACGTAGCGCGTACCCCAATCGTCGACGACGCCATCGTGCGGAAAATAGGCGAGAAATGCGTCGGTATCGTTGCGGTTGATCGCTTCGAGGAAGCCGTTCACGGGTGGCGGCAGGAGCGGGCGGGTCATGCGGCGTCCTCTTCTTCGCCACCGAAGGCGCGGCGGATGGTGCGGGTCGCTCGAAGGGCCCGGCCGAATCGTATCAAGCCGCGCATGCCATGCTAGACCCCCACCCGGGTGCCTGTTAACTTTTTCCCGCGCGGGATCGGTTCGCCTTCGCGCCCATCGACGGGGACTTATGAAGCTCTGGCTGCGGGGAATCGGTCTCGTCCTGCTGGTGATCGTCGGCATCGCCGCGATCGCGTGGTTGTGGAGCGACGGCGAGTCGACCAACGATGCGTACGTGGTCGGCCATGTGCATCCGCTGGCGCCGCGCGTCGGCGGCTCGGTCGCCAGCGTCCTCGCGCAGGACAACCAGCACGTGCATGCCGGCGATGTGCTGGTGACGCTGGATCCGGCCGACTTCCGCGTGCGAGAACAGCTGGCGCGTGCGCAGATCGCGCAGGCGCAGGCGCAGATTGCGGCCGCGACCGCACAGAAGGCGCAGGCGCGCGCATCGATCGCGAGCACCGCGGCGACGCTGCATCGCAGCCGTCTCGACCTGACGCGTGCCGAGGAACTCATCGGCGAATCGCCGCGCGGAATCTCGCGCCAGGAATACGATGCGGCGAAGGCCGCGCGCGACTCCGCCGACGCGGCCGCGCAGGCGGCGCAAGCGCAGCTCGCGGCGGCCGAAGCGGCGGAGTCGGCGGCGCAGGCACAGGTGGCGACCGGCGAGGCGAACCTCGAAGACGCGCTGCTCGCGATCGGCTACACGCGCATCGTCGCGCCGGTCGACGGCTACGTCGGGCGCAAGACCGTCGAAGTCGGCGCGCGCGTGAACATCGGGCAGACCTTGCTCGCGATCGTCGCCGACGACGTCTGGGTCGTGGCCAACTACAAGGAAACGCAGCTGCGCGGCATCCGCAGCGGTGCGCCGGCGGACATCCGCGTCGATGCGCTGCCCGGCGTCAGGTTCAAGGCGAAGGTCGACAGCTTCTCGCCGGCGAGCGGCGCGCAGTTCTCGCTGCTGCCGCCGGACAACGCGACCGGCAACTTCACCAAGGTCGTGCAGCGCATTCCGGTCAAGCTCTTGTTCGATCCTGCGCAACTGGCGCAATACCGCGCGCAGTTGATGCCGGGCTTGTCCGTCGTCGCGCGCGTCGAGCCGGCGGCCGGCGCCAAGTCGCCGTCGCCGTGAGCGCGCGCGCGCCTTCGCGATCGAGTTCGCGCAGGCTTCGATGCCTGTGCTGCGCAGCGATGCTCCTGTGCGTCGCCGCCTGCACGACCGGGCCGGCCTATCGCGCGCCCGAGGACGAGGCGCCTGCCGCGTATCGCTTCGCCGACGGCGGCGAGGCTCGGTTTCCGGCGGCCGGCTGGTGGAGGCTGTTCGGCGACGCGGAACTCGATCGCCACATCGAGGCGGTGCTGCAGGCGAATCCCAATCTGACCTTGGCGCTCGCGCGCTTCGACGAGAGCCGCGCGCTGCTCGGCGTCACGCGTGCCGACGAGCTGCCGTCGGTCGCGTTCGATCCGCTCGCCGCGCGTGCGCGCACGTCCGGCACCGTCTCCAATCGCCTCCCGGCACTCGATACCACGCTGTATCGCGTGCCGTTCGACGTGGCCTACGAGATCGATCTGTGGGGCCGCGTGCGCCACTCCGTGGCCGCTGCTCAGGCGCAGCTGCAGGGCTCGGCCGACGCCATCGCGGCGATGCGGCTCGCGCTGTCTGCCGATGCGGCGTCGACCTATTTTTCGATCCGCTCGTCCGACCGCGAGATCGACGTACTCGAACGCACGCTCGGCCTGCGCCGCGACGCCTTGCAGCTCGCCGAGCGGCGCGCGCATGCAGGCACCGTCGGCGATCTCGACGTCGTGCGCGCTCGCGCCGACCTTGCGCAGACCGAAGCCGACCTCATCGACAGCCGGCGCCGGCGCGAGCTCGCCCAGCACGCACTCGCGGTGCTCGAGGACCGCAACGCGATCAGCTTCGAGCTGTCGGCGCGAGCCTTCGACACCGCGATCCCGGAGATTCCCGCGGGACTGCCGGCCGACCTGCTGCGGCGGCGTCCGGACGTCGCGCAGAACGAGCGCGCACTGAAGGCGGCCAACGAGCGCATCGGCATCGCCGAGGCGGCCTTCTTTCCGTCCATACGATTGACGGCGTCCGCCGGCGTCGCCAGCAACGACCTGTCGAACGTGCTCGACAAGCCGAGCGAGATCTGGTCGATCGGACCGAGCCTCGTACTGCCGGTGTTCGACGGCGGGCGCAACCGCGGCAACCTCGAGGCAGCGCAGGCGCGCTATCGGCAGGCCGAAGCGCTGTACCGTTCGAGCGTGCTCGGAGCGTTTCGCGAAACGCAGGACGGACTGTCCGATGTCGCCTATCTGCGCGAGCGCGGCCATTCCCTTGCAGCCGCCGCCGTCGCTTCGACCCAGGCGGCGAAGATTTCGCGCTCGCGCTACGACCGTGGCCTGGTCGGCTACTTCGAGGTCGTCGAGTCCGAGCGCATCGCCCTGGCGGCGCAGCGCGCGGAGATCCAGAACGATCAGCAGCGCCTCGTCGCGGCGGTGTCGCTGATCAAGGCGCTCGGCGGCGGCTGGAGCGTTGCCGACGAGCGCGCCGCCGACGCGCCGGCGTCTTCGCCGTGAACAGCACGGTCGCGGCGGTCGCGCCGCCGCAGACTACCCCTTCGCCGCCATGGTGCGGCATCGTCGCGCTGCTGTTCGGCGCGATCGCGAGCACGCTGACTTCGCGGCTGACCTCGGCGGGCCTGGCCGACATTCGCGGCGCGATCGGCGCCGGTGTCGACGAAGGCGCCTGGATCACCACCGCGTTCACGACCGCGCAGATGCTGGTCGGGCCGGCGTCGGTGTGGTTCGGGCGCACGCTCGGCATGCGCCGCGTGTTGCTGGTCGGCTGCGCGCTGTACGGCATCGCCGAACTGCTGATCCCGTTCGCACCGAGCCTGCCGTGGGTGATCGCGCTGCAGGCGATCGCCGGTATCGGCTCGGGCACCTTCATTCCGCTCACGCTCGGCTTCATCTTCGTCAGCCTGCCTCGGCGCCTGTGGCCGTACGGCATCGCGGCGTACATCCTCAACATCGTGCTCGGACTCAACATCGCCGCGGCGCTCGAGGGCTGGTACAGCGAGTACGCGACCTGGCACTGGATCTTCTGGCAGAACGCGGTCATTGCGATCCCGCTGTTCTGGCTGCTCTGGCACGGCATGCCGCGCGCGAAGCCGGACTACGAACTGCTGCGCACCGGCGACCACAGCGGCATCGCGCTGGCGTCGATCGGCCTCGCCTTGATCTTCGCGGCGCTCGATCAGGGCGATCGGCTCGACTGGACGAACTCTGGCCTGATCGTCGGGCTGACCCTGGCCGGCGTCGCGCTGGTCGCCGTATTCCTGCTGCACCTGGCGATGCTGGAGAAGTCGCCGCTCGACTTCAGCGTGCTGGCGGTGCGCGATGTCGTCTTCGCGGTCGCGCTGATCGCCTTCGTGCGTTTTCTCGTCACCAGCAGCAACATCCTCGTGCCGGGATTCCTTACCCAGGTACGCGGACTGCGCCCACTCGAAGCCGGCCATACGCTGCTCTGGGTCGGCCTGCCGCAGCTGGTGATCGCGCCGTTGGCGGCGTGGGTGCTGACGCGCATCGATCCGCGCATCGCGCTGGCCGCCGGCATGCTCGTCGTCGCCGGCGCCTGCCTGTTCGCCGCGCAACTCGATTCCAGCTGGGCCGAATCCGACTTCGCCGCGCCGCTGCTGATCCAGGCCATCGGCCAGACGCTGGCGGTGACGGCGCTGATCTATTTCATCGCGCACTACATCACGCCGGCGAACGCGCTCAGCATCGGCGCGATCATCCAGACCTGCCGTCTGTTCGGCGGCGAAGTCGGCACCGCCACCCTCAACGTGGCCGTGCGCAAATCCGAACAGATCCATTCGCAGCTGATCAATCTGCACGTGGCAGCCGGCGATCCGGCGGTGCTCGACCGGCTTGCCGGCTATGCCGCGGCGATCGACAGTGCGAGCCAGGGTGCAGGCTTGGCGAGCGAGCGCGCCGTCGCCCTGCTCGCCAATACGGTGCGCGCGCAGGCCTACACGATGGCGTATGCCGACGGATTCCAGCTGGCGACGGCGGTCGCGCTGCTCGGCGCGCTCATCGCGCTGACCTTGCGCAAGGCGCCCACGATGCCGGCGTGATGCATCGCGGGCGTCGGACAGTCACGCCGGCGCGCTACGAAAGCCGATGCGCACGTGGCTGTTGTCGCAGAACGGCTTGTTGTTGCTCGCGCCGCAGCGGCACAGCCGTGCCGATTGCACGCGCGCGACGACGCGGCCGGTGCCGCTGGTGATCTCCAGGTTGCCGCGCACCTGCAGAGGGCCGTCGGTCTGAGGATCGATTGCGAGTTCGCCGTCGCGCACGTCGAGCATGTCGGTCTTGCCGGACATCGGCTCGCCGCTCGCGGCGAAACCGATCGCGTGATGCGAGCCGTCGCAGAACGGCTTGTTCTTCGAGGCGCCGCACCGGCACAGCGTCGCGCGGAAGCCCGCGTCGCGACCGTCGAGCACGATTCGTGCGCGCACGGCATACGGGCCGGCCTCGCGCAAGCCGATCAGGTTGACCTGCGGCGCGGCTTCGTCAGGGCGGCCGTCCTTGCGTCGGTAGCGGATCGCGCCCGACGGGCACTCGCGCGCGATCGCCGCGAGTTCCTCCGCATCCATTGCGTCCGGATGGATCCACGGGCCCTGCACGTTGGCGAGAAACACGCGCGGCGCGCCGGTGACGCAGAAGCGCGAATGGATGCAGAGCTTGCCTTCGTAGACCAGGGTCAGCTGTTCGCCTTCGATGTCCTCGATGCCGTTCGCGAGCGCCGACGGCACCGGCGCTGCTGCCGCTGCGACGGGCGCCGCACGGGCCGGCGCCGCAGACGCCGCCTGCATGCGCGGGAAGTCGCGCGCGGCGCGCGCCGCGAGTTCCGTCACGATGCGCGCCGCCGACATCGTGCGCGCATCGCCGTTCGCCGCCAGCGCCTGCGCCGCCTCGGCCAGTTCGCCGAAGCGCTCGATGAAGAAGCGGTGCGCGCTGTCGCCGCGCGGAATCGGCGCCGGGTTGCGCAACGCGGTGAACGACACGCCCGCGTGGCAATCGGGATTGGACGGCCCGGCCGGCAGGCGCGCCGCGCGTTCGCCGAGTGGCGTGACGGCACGCATCAACGCGACGGCGAGGTCGACTGCGAGCGATTTTTCCGGCGACGGACCGCTGATCGAATACACGTGCGCGAGCAAGCGCATCATCAATCCGTACGCGGCGTTGGCGAGGTCGACCGTGCGCACCGCTTCGGGGTCTTCGATCCACACGCGTCCCAGCGGCTTCGGCGGCTGCCGCAGCACGGGATTGTGCGCGGCGGGAAAGGCCGGCCCGAACTCGGGATTGGCCGCGAGCAGACGTTCGTACTCGTAGCGAATGCCGGTGAACAGCGTGAAATGCGAATGCGCGGAGCCGAGACTGGCGCCTTCGCCTTGCGCGACGATCGCGTCGAAGGCGGCCAGCGCGGTTTTCAGGCAGATCACGCGGCGTGCGGCAGGCAGGTCGATCTCGGCCGGCGACAGCTGCAGGCCGGGATCGCCGCAGAACGCCGCGCTCTCACCGTGATGTTGGGCGAAGCGCCGCAGGCCGTCGGCCAGCTTCTCGTAGAACGTGCCGACGGTGTCGTAGTCCATCGATGTCGGCGTCAGGCGCGCGCGCGCGATGCCGCGCGAGAAATTCGACTCGGCGGCAAAGCCTTCACCTTCCGGTTCGCTCGACCCGGCGGGTCGCTCGAGGAAGACGAAGTGCTGCAGCGTCGCGCGGTTGAACGGCGCCAGCTTGACCACGATGCCGGCGGGGAGCTGGCCGATGTCGAGCGGAAAATTGCCGCGCCCCAGGCGCGGCATGCCGCCGAGCGCGCAGGTGATGTTCCACACGGCGACGAGGTGATCCATTTCGCCGATCGCGATGTCGATGATCGTGCGCCGCCAGCGTACGGTGGCGGCTGCCTCGTCCGCAGACAGGCCTTCCTGTTCGGCCGTCTTCAGGCTGAAGGCGGCGTAGAGGTAGGTGCACATCAGCGTGTGTTCGAGTTCCGCGGCCTCGTAAAGCATGTGCAGCAGCTGCTCGCGGCTCGGTGCGTCGCTGGCTATCGTGCTCGCTTCGGCGTTCATCGTTTCCGGTCTCGGCGGAGGACGCGCCGTCCCGCTCGGCGGCGCAGGTGTCGATTCTAGGCCGATGCGTCGCATTGTGGAGGAGTGAATTTGTTGCGAAGCGTCTGCCGCGCGGTCAACTCTCCTCGACGCGCAGGACGCACAGTCCGGCCGCGATCAGGCTGAGGCCGCCGATCAGCAGCGCGTCGATCGGCTGGTTGGCGAAGAACGTCTTCAGCAGGAAGCCGAGCACGCTCGCGGCGAGCAGCTGCGGGATCACGATGAACAGGTTGAAGATGCCCATGTAGACGCCCATTTTCCGCGCCGGCACGCTGTCGGAGAGCAGGGCGTACGGCAGCGACAGGATCGACGCCCAGGCGAAACCGACGCCGGCCATCGACAGCAGCAGCCAGCGTGGGTCGCGGATGAGGAGGAACGACATCAGGCCGAGTCCGCCGAGCGTGAGGTTGACCAGGTGGCTGATGCGCAAGCCGAGCCATCGCGTCATCCAGGGGATCAGGATCGCCGCGACGATCGCGAAGCCGTTGTAGGCCGCGAACAGCACACCGACCCAGTTGGCGCCGTCGTTGTAGGCCTGCGAGAGTGTATCTTTTGCGGCAAAGTGCACTTGTGTAACAGCAGCCGTGGTGTATATCCACATCGCGAACAACGCGAACCACGAGAAATACTGCACGACGGCGAGTCGGCGCATCGTGGCCGGGATCGCGACGAGGTCGCCGACGATGTCGGCGAACGCATTGCGCGAGCGGCTCACGCTGACCGCCCATTGCACGCCGCCGTAGGCGAGCATGCCGGCGGCGAGCAGGTAGAGCTGGCGGTCGATGCGCGCGACGGACAACGCGAGCAACGTGACAGCGCCTGCGGCGAGCCACGCGAGGCCCGCCTTGCGCACGCGCGCCGGCACGGTCGGCGTATGCAGCTCGGGCGTGGCGTCGTCGAACGCCGCCAGCGTTTCGGGCGGATACTCGCGCGTCGACAGCACGGTCCAGCCGATCGCGCCGAACAGCGCGGCGGCGCCGGCGTAGAACGCGAACTTGACGGTGTCCGGGATCGAGCCGGCCGCGGCGACATTGCTGACGCCGAGCTGCGCGAGCAGCCACGGCAACAGGCTCGCGATCACCGAGCCGGCGGCGATGAACAAGGTCTGCATCGCGTAGCCCGCGGGGCGCTGCGCGGTCGGCAACTGGTCGCCGACGAACGAGCGGAACGGTCCCATCGACACGTTGATCGACGCGTCGAGGACCCACAGCAGGCCTGCGGCGATCCACAACGTCGGCGAATTCGGCATCGCGGCGAGCGCGAGCGTGGCGAGCACCGCGCCGGCGAGGAAATAAGGCCGGCGGCGCCCGAGCGCGCCCCAGGTGTGATCGGAGAAGTAGCCCACGATCGGTTGCACGAGCAGGCCGGTCAGCGGCGCGGCGATCCACAGCACCGGAATGTCGTCGACGCTCGCGCCGAGCGTCTGGAAGATGCGGCTGACGTTCGAGTTCTGCAGCGCGAAGCCGAACTGGATGCCCATGAAGCCGAAGCACATGTTCCAGATCTGCCAGAAGCCCAGGCGCGGACGGATCGTCATGTCGCCGCCGTGTTCGCTGCGGCAGGCGGCATGGGCGAGCGCGAGCCGGACTGCACGCAGGTCAGCGCGGCGTCGCGCGCGAACGCGCCGGTGCGGGGCCACTCGACTGGCGCACCTGCAGCTCGTAGGGCACCCGCACGAGCTGTCCGGCGCCCGCATCGCGGATCGAGGCGAGTAGCTGCTCGGCGGCGATGCGGCCCATGTCGCGGCAAGGCTGGCGCACCGTGGTGAGGCTCGGCCAGACGTGGCGCGAGGTCGGCGTGTCGTCGAAGCCGAACACGGAGAGGTCGCGCGGGATGCTCATGCCGCGATCGAGCGCCTCGTGCATCACGCCGCAGGCGCTGTCGTCGTTTGCCGCGAAGATCGCCGTCGGCGGACGCTTCATGTCGAACAGCCGGCGCGCGCCGGCGATGCCGGCTTCGAACGAGAAGCCGCCGCTGACGACCAGTTCTTCGTCGTACTCGATGCCGGCGCGGCGCAGGCCGTCGCGGTAGCCGGCGAGGCGCCACGCGCTGCCGCCGTGCGGCATCGGGCCTGCGATGTGCGCGATGCGCCGATGACCGAGCGCGACCGCGTGCGCGATCATCTCGGCGGCGGCCTTGCGCTCGTCGAGAATGGTGCCGATGCGTTCGTGGCCGATCTTCGCCTTGGCCGAGATCGTCGCGTAGCGCACGCCGAGTTCGTCGAGCCGTTGAAGCAGGCGTACGTCGTCGGCGAACGGCGGCACCAGGATCAGGCCGTCGGGCCGGTACTGCGCAACCGATTCCTCGACCGCGTCGATGTGATTCTCGCTGGCGTATTCGAGCGGGCGCAGCATCGCGCTGTAGTGCGAGTTCTCGCACGCGGCGAGCATGCCGACGATGATTTCCATGATGTAGCTGGATGCTGCGGCCGGGTCGTCGTAGACCAGCGAGATCAGGTACGAGCGATTGCCCGCGAGGCTGCGCGCCGACGGATTGGGGCGATAGTTCAGCGCCTTCGCCGCGGCTTCGACGCGTGCGCGCGTCTTCTCGCGCACGTTCGGTTCGTTGTTGAACACGCGCGACACGGTCTTCATGGAGACGCCTGCCTCGGCGGCGACGTCTTCGATCCTGGCTGGCATCGACACACTCTCCGGAGAATGCACGCGCCAGGGCGGCCGGCAGGCCCGCCGCGGCGCGCGTTTTTGATAGCGCTGTCATGCTAGCGCACTTCGCGCGGCCGGGCAGCGCGCGGCGCACCACGCACGCGTGGAAATCGACTCGGAATTCGATGCGGACGATGCGGGGAAGGAGGGCGCTCTGCCATCCGGATTGCCGCTGGATCGCGGCGACGGAGCTCGTCAGCCCTCGAAAACATCATACGACGGGCGATGAACGGCCGTCCATCGCCGGCGTCATCGACCGGCATGCGCCTGCTAACGTTTGCGGACTCGATTTCATGCATTTCGAAACGCGCGCCGCAACGACCGAAGGAGGTCTCGTTTGAGCAAATTCGATGAGCAGGCACAGTCCGCGCAGTCCGCTGCGGCGATGGTCGGAACCTGGCACGGCACGGTCGAATTCGACGTGCCGGTGCCGATCGTGCTGCACGTCGAACAGCGCGACGATGCCCTCTCGATCGTCGCGGATTTTCCGCTGCTGCGCAGCGCCGGCGTTCCGTTGCGCGAAGTCTCGTTCGCCGCGGGCACGCTGCGTTTCGCGACACGTTCGCTCGGCGATTATGCCGGTGAGCTGTCCGCCGACGGCTCGACCATCGCCGGCGTCTTCGCCAAGGAAGACCAGCGCTATGTCCTGATCCTGTGCCACGGCGAGCCCGTGCGCGCGCCGCCGCCGCGTCCCCAGACACCGAAACCACCGTTCGGATACTCGATCGAACACATGCGCGTCGCGCCGCCGGCCGCCGAGTGCGAACTCGCCGGAACGCTGACGATTCCGGAGGCCGGCGCGCCGCGCGCCGCGATCTTGCTGATCACCGGCAGCGGCGCGATGGATCGCGACGAAACCGTGTTCGGACACAAACCCTTCTGGGTGCTGGCCGATCACCTCAGCCGCAACGGCTACGCGGTGCTGCGGCTCGACGATCGCGGCGTCGGCGAATCGACCGGCGACCGCTCGGCGATCCTGCCGCAGGACGAAGCCGACGACATGGCGGCAGCGCTCGACTGGCTGCATGCGCGCGCCGACTTGCGCGGCGTTCCGATCGGGCTGGTCGCGCACAGCATGGGCGGCGTGATCGGCATGACGCTCACGGCAGCGCGCAACGACATCGCGTTTCTCGTCACGATGGGGAGCCCGGGCGGCACGCTCGGCGAGACGTTCGCGGAGCGCGAATGCGTGGCGATGCGGGGTGCGGGTGCAGCGGCCCATACGATCGAAAGCCATCGCGCGTTCACGCAGGCGCTGTATCGCGACTTGGCCGAGCGGCCGATCGACGAGCCGATCGACGCTGCGCAGATTGCCGAACTGGCCGCGCGCTTCGGCGCGAGCAGGCAGGGCCCGTCACACAGCGAAGAATGGATCGCGCGATTCAACCAGCCGTGGTTCCGCGGCGCGTGCCGTCTCGATCCGGCCGCGATCCTCGCGCGCATTGCCGTGCCGATGCTCGCGATCAACGGAAGTCTGGATGCACAGACGCCGGCCAAGCCGAATCTCGCCGCGATCGCCGGCGCGCTCGGCGCCGCCGGCCACGCCGATGTCGAGACGATCGAACTGCCCGGTCTCAATCACCTGTTCCAGACGTGCAAGACCGGCGCGGTCTACGAGTACCCGTCGATCGAGGAGACCTTCGCGCCGCCGGCGCTGGAGACGATCCGGCGGTGGCTCGATGCGAGGTTTCCCGGGCCGCGTTGATGGAACGCTAGCTTCGCGATTGCGCGACAGCGGGGCGCGCAAATCCACGCGCGCAGATCTCCTCGACCAGGGCGCGATGATCAGGCAGGTCGTTCACCGCATGTGCGGCGACCGCCTGCAGCGTTTCGAATTCGCGCCGCGCGGCGTCGAGGTGCGGGTACATCGCGCGCATCGGCGTCAGGTCCGTTTCGAATTCCATGCCGTAGAGGATGTACTGCCAGCTCGCCGGCAGGAACATCTCCACGTCGGTGAGGAAATCGAGGCGGTGCGGCGGGCGCGAGCGCCACATCGCCAGCTGGTCCTTGAGCGTGTCGGGCACGCTGGCCGGATCGGTGTTGTCGATCCAGAACGAGGAGTCGCGGCGACGGCTCAACGCGTAGTGCATCTTGATGAAATCGAAGATGCGCTCGTAGCGCGTCGTCATCATCGCATTGAAGTGCTTGGCCACGCGCGTCATGTCGCCGTCGGCTGGCAGCAGGTGCGCGATCATGTAGGCGGCGATCTCGATCAGGCCGATGCCGGTCGACTCCAAGGGTTCGACGAAGCCGGCGGAGAGGCCCACCGCGACGCAATTCTTGTGCCATTGATCGGGACGGAAGCCGGCTTCGAATTTCAGCACGCGCGCATTCAAGCCGTCGGCGCCTGGCCCTATGTAGTTGCGCAGCACCTGTTCGGCGCGCGTGTCGTCGGTGTGCCGTGTCGAGTAGACGTAGCCGACGCCGCGGCGCGCGTGCAATCCGATGTCCCAGGTCCATCCGGCTTCGTGCGCGGTCGAGATCGTGCAGGAGGGGATCGGCGTATCCGGACGCGCATACGGAACCTGGATCGCGACGGCGCGATCGACGAACAGGACGTCTTTCGCGCTGCGGAACGGCGAGCCGAGCGCCTTGCCGATCAGCGCCGCGCGAAAGCCGCTGCAGTCGATGAAGAGGTCGGCCGAGAGCGCGCCGGCCTCGCGCGTGATCACGCGCGCGATCGCGCCGTGCTCGTCGAGCTCGACATCCTCGACGGTCGCGATGCAATGCCGAACGCCTATTTCGCGGCCGTGCTCGGCGAGCAGCTTGGCGAAATGCCCGGCATCAAAGTGATAGGCGTAGTTGAGGCGGCCCTGGTATTCGCGGTCGCTGCTGCGCTTGGGCCCGCGCGACGCATCGACGACGCGCTTTTGCAGCGTCGCCGCTTGCGCGAACGCAGTGCCCGGCGCTGCGCCGAGCAGCCAGTACGGCAGCAGTTCGAGCCCTTCGGCGCGCTGGCTCGGCAGGCTGAACGGGTGGAAGTAGTGATCGGCGCCGGGCGTACCCGGCGAGCGCACCCAGTCGACGAAACGGATGCCTTGCTTGAACGTCGCCGTCGCGCCGCGCAGGAAGCGCGCCTCGTCGATGCCGATCGCCGAAAGCGTGCCGCGAATCGAAGGGAAGGTGCCTTCGCCGACGCCGAGGATGCCGATGTCGGCCGATTCGACGAGCTGTATCTCGACGCCGCCCGGCGCCCCCGCATTCAACGTGCGCGCGAGGTAGTTCGCGGTGAGCCAGCCGGCGGTGCCACCGCCGACGACGAGGATCTTCTTCAGCATGGACCGGTTCCTCCCGTTGCCGCAGCCTGGCGTGTCGCGCGCTTGCCGGCGCGCGCCGCAGCTTTCGGCAGGGTCAGTCTAGCCAATATTGGCAGCGCTGTCATTTCGTAATTGACAGCGCTGCCAATTTGCAGTATTTCTCGCCGCGCAACCGCTCCAGCCAGGTCGCAGAACCGGCGGACGGCACTATCGCACTGGAGGAGGGATACATGATCTACCGCTCACGCGCGCTCTACAGCGCGATCATGGCCGTGCTCGCGACGAGCAGCGCCGCCGCCGCCGAGAACCAGCCCGTGCAGCCGGACACGTCCGACGGTGCGCAGGCGCTCGATACGATCCAGGTCACCGCGACCAAGCGCGAGACGCCGCTGCAGAAGACGCCGATCGCGATCAGCGCGCTCAGCGCCGACCTGCTCGAGAAGGAGCGCGTCAACAACGTCGCCGACATCACCAAGCTGGTGCCCGGTTTCGCCGCGACCACCGAGGGCGACCACGGCGTCATCACGCTGACCTTGCGCGGTATCGGCAACGACAGCGCGAAGACCGAGTACGCCGATCCGGAAGTCGCACTGTTCGTCGACGGCGTGTACACGCCGCGCGCGGAAGCCGCTGCCGGCTTGTTGCTCGACCTGGATTCGGTCGAGGTGCTGCGCGGACCGCAGGGCACGCTGTGGGGTCGCAACTCGACCGTCGGTGCGGTGAACTTCCAGACGGCCAAGGCCGAGCTCGGCACCGACATCCACGGCTACGCACAGATGGAGGTCGGCAACTACAACCACGTCGGCGAGCGCGCGGCGGTCAACGTGCCGGTATCCGACACGTTCGCGTTTCGCGTCGCGGTCGCCCACGAGGAGCACGACGGCTACGTCGATTTCCAGAGTCCGAACGGGCAACTGCCGTCGCTGGCGCAGCAGCAACAGGCGTACGCGGCCTCCGGCGGCGATCCGGCGAACTTCAAGCCGATCGATCCGAACATCTACGCGACCGGTGGGCAGAAATACAACGCGCAGGACCAGACCGCCGCGCGCGTCAGCACGCTGTGGACGCCGACGGACCGCATCAGCTGGAACCTCTCGCTGGAATACTTCCGCGATCGCGGCACGCTGAATGCGAACCTGATGCAGGACCCGCGCCCGGGCCAGGACTTCTGGTCGATCCTCGCCGACACCGCGCCGCAGCTCGATCGCACGTCGTACGCGCTGCGCAGCCGCGTCGACTTCGACATCAGCGACACGATGGCGCTGTCGTACATCGCCGGCTTCTCCAAGTACAGCGGCTCCAGCGATTTCGACCAGGACGGCGGCGTCGTGCTGCCGACGAGCTTCGCTACCGGCGGCTCGTTCCAGGACGACCGCACGAACTACTCGCACTATCGATCGAGCAGCCACGAACTCGATCTGAAATCGACGGGCGACAACACGGTCGACTGGATCCTTGGCCTGTACTACGCCGCCGAAGACAACTCGATCCGTTTCGATATTCCGATCTTCAACGGCACGCCGCAAGGCACGGTCGGCTGGCAAGGTTCGTTCATCCAGCCGAGCGAAACCGTGAACTCCTATGCCGGCTTCGGCCAGGCGACGTGGCACATCAGCGACGACCTGCGCCTGACCGGCGGCGCGCGCTACACGCACGACGAGAAGGAGAACGACGGCGGGCGCAACTGGGGCTGGGCCTACGATCCGAGCGTGCCGCAGATTCCGATCACGCCCGGCACGATTCCGAGCCCGGCCACCGGGTTCAACATTTCGGCGCGCAACGACGGCCACTACGACGCCAACAAGCCGACCTGGCTGCTGCGCCTGGACAAGGATCTCAGCAGCGACGCGTTCGTCTACGCCAGCGTGTCGACGGGCTACAAGTCCGGCGGCCTGCAGGACGGCGGCGTGCCGTACAAGGGCGAGACGCTCACCAACTACGAAGCCGGCATCAAGCTCAGCTTCTTCGATCATCGCCTGACCTGGAACAGCTCGGTCTATTACGAAGAGTTCAAGAACTTCCAACTGTCCGCGCCGATCACGTTCATCGACGGCAGCCATGGCCTGGGTTTCTCCAACGTGAAGGGCACGACCAAGGTGCTCGGCATCGAATCCGAGCTCGCCGCGCTGATCGGCGACGCCGACAAGGTGAACCTCGTGCTGTCGGCGATCCCGAAGAAGGAACTCGGCAAGCTGCCGTATGCCGGCAGCAACGACTACGCCGGCCTGCCGGCGTGTGCACCGGCTTCCGGCATCGGCAACTGCCTCGACATCAGCGGCAACGATCTTGCGCACGCGCCGGACTTTTCCGGCACGCTGATCTACGAGCACACCTTCACGCTCGCCGACGGCGCCACGCTGGTGCCGCGTTTCAGCGGTCATGCCGAAACCTCGAGCTGGCTGTCGCCGTTCAATCTCGGCGACGGCGACAAGCAGAAGGCGTACTTCCGCGGCGATCTCGCGCTGCGCTACACCAGCGCATCGAAGAAGTGGTGGGCGGGCGCCTACGTCGCCAACTTCACCGACGAGAAGGTGCGCACCAATGCGGGCCGCGCCGCGTTGCCGGACGGCAGCTTCCTGTACAGCTCGCAGTACATGCCGCCGCTGACCTTCGGCGTGAATTTCGGCGTCAACTTCTGACGCGACGGCGATGTCGCGTTGGTTTGGGTGTCGGGCCCGGTTCCTCCCTCGGGGGGCCCGGCACCGGTTTTCGCGATCCGCGCGACGCGATTTGAAAAAGCAGGGCGCCGCAGGCGGCAGCCCCTGCGAACGATTGGACGGCAAAGGAAAAGCTCATCATGCAGCGTCGTGAACTGTTGCGCCTCGCCGTCGGCATCGGCGGCGCCTCGATCCTGGCACGAGGCCGGCCCGCGCTGGCCGATACGCTGCTCGCCGGCGCACCGGCGAAGACCTTGTCGGCTGGCGCGTTCCCGCACGGCTTTCTGTGGGGCTCGGCGACGGCCGCGTATCAGGTCGAGGGCGCGTGGAACATCGACGGGCGCGGCGAATCGATCTGGGATCGCTTCGCCCACACGCCGGGCAAAGTGAAGGGCGGCGCCGACGGCGACGTCGCCTGCGACAGCTATCACCGCTATCGCGAAGACATCGCGTTGATGCGCCGCCTCGGCATGAAGACCTATCGCTTCTCGATCGCCTGGCCGCGCGTGCAGCCGGACGGCCGCGGCGCACCGAATGCGAAGGGACTCGACTACTACAAGCGCGTCGTCGACGCATTGCTCGAAGCCGGCATCCGCCCGTTTCCCACGCTGTACCACTGGGACCTGCCGCAGGCGCTCGAAGACGCCGGCGGTTGGCCGAATCGCGACACCGCCGAGCGGCTGGCGGATTACGCCAGGATCGTCGCCGACGCGCTCGGCGACCGCATCGGCCAGTGGAGCATCTTCAACGAGCCGAAGACGTTCACGCATGTCGGCTACTGGCAGGGGACGCACGCGCCCGGGCGCACCGATCCGCTCGCGATGCTGCGCGCGACGCATACGGTGAATCTGGCGCAGGGCATGGCGTTCCGCGTGTTCAAGGCGGCGTCGGCCAAAGCGCAGGTCGGCAGTGCGTTCGACGTCGCGCCGATGAATCCGGCCAGCGATTCCGCCGCCGACAAGGCGGCCGCGCAGCGCTGGTTCAAGTTCCTCAACCTCTGGTTCATGGACCCGGCGCTCACGGGCCGCTACCCGGAAGGCGTGCTGCCGCCGGCGCGGCAGGCCGAACTGCTCGGCCAGCGCGAAGGCGACGAGGCGATCATGCGCGCGCCGCTCGACTTCATCGGACTCAACTACTACTCGCCATGGATCGTGCGCGCCGCGCCCGAGGGCAACGGCATTCCCGGCCTCGACACTCAGGCCGACTGGGCCGCGGGTCCCGACGAGAAGACCGACAACGGCTGGGACATCTATCCGCAGGGCTTCTACGACATCCTCAAGGACATCGCCGCGCATACGGGACGCCTGCCGATCGAGATCACCGAAAACGGCGCGGCGTACAACATCGCGCCGGACAAGCAAGGGCACATCCACGACGCCAAGCGCATCGTGTGGCTGCAGAAGCACCTGCGCGAGCTGTCGCGCGCGATCGGCGACGGCGTGCCGGTGCGCGCGTACCATTGCTGGAGCCTGCTCGACAATTTCGAATGGGGCGAGGGCTACACGCAGCGCTTCGGGCTCGTCCACGTCGATTTCGAGCACGGCCAGAAGCGCACCGTGAAGGATTCCGGCGAGTGGTATGCCAAGATGATCGCCGCGAACCGGGTCATCTGACCGCTCCCGCCGGAGGACAGCGATGCACGGCACGATCAGCACGACCGAGATCTTCCTCGTCGCGATGGGCATCATCCTGACGGTGCCGTTCCTGTTCTGGCGGCTCGCCGGCATCGAGCGCTTCGCGCCGCTGGTGGTCGTGCAGATCGTGATGGGCATCGTGCTCGGGCCGGGCATCCTCGGCCGCGCGTTCCCGGACTACTACGGCTTCGTGTTCAGCGCGCCGGTGATCGGAGCGCTCAACGGCATCGCCTGGTGGGCGGTGATGGTGTTCGTCTGCGTCGCCGGCATCGAGCTGGACCTGAAACAGGCCTGGCAGCATCGCCGCGAAAGCGTGATCACGGCAGGGCTCGCGCTCGGCGTGCCGCTGCTGCTCGGCGCCGTCGCCGCGATCGGCCTGCTGTTCGTCGACGGCTGGATCGGTCCGAACGCGATGCGCTGGCAATTCGTCCTCGGCGTCGGCATGGCCTGCGCAGTGACGGCGCTGCCGATCCTGGTGCTGCTGCTCGAAAAGCTCGAGATACTGCGCCAGCCGCTCGGCCAGCGCATCCTGCGTTACGCGAGCCTGGACGATGTCGCGATCTGGGCCGTGCTGGCGCTGATCCTGGTCGACTGGGAGCGTCTAGGGCGGCAGCTCGGTTTCCTGCTCGCGTTCGCACTCGTCGGCTACGGCTTTCGCGTGCTGATGCGCCGGCTGCAGCGGCGCGATCGCTGGTACGTCGCGCTGATCTGGCTGGTGCTGTGCGCGTGGGGCGCCGACTGGTCCGGCCTGCATTTCATGGTTGGCGCATTCCTCGCCGGTGCGCTGATCGATGCCGACTGGTTCGACCGCGAGGAAGTCGACGCGTTGCGCCACAACGTGCTGCTGGTCTTCATGCCGGTGTTCTTCCTGTCCACCGGGCTGCGCACGAACTGGGCGATGGGCGGCAGCGCGGTGCTGATCGCGGCCGCCGTCCTGCTCGTCGCGGCGGTCGCAGGCAAGCTGATCGGAACGCATGCCGCCGGGGCCATCCTAGGCTGGTCACGCACGGATCGTTCGATCGTCGGCTGGCTGCTGCAGACCAAGGCGCTGATCATGATCATTTTCGCGAACGTGCTGCTCGACAAGGGCGTGATCACGGCCGACACGTTCACGGCGCTGCTGCTGATGGCGGTCGCGAGCACGATACTGACGACGCCGATCGTGGCGCGGCTGCTGGCGCGGCGCGCGCGCGAGCCGGCGTCCGACTCGACGCCGATGGCCGCTGACGCACCGACGCTGGGGAGAACCGCATGAACGCCGCTGCCGCACCCGTCCGCCCGAAGACGGCGGAGGCACTCACGTGCGCGCTCGCCGCGCTCGCCGGCCTGATGTTCGGGCTCGATGTCGGCGTGATCTCCGGCGCGACGCAGTTCATCCAGGCGGAATTCCAGGTCAGCGACCACACGATCGAATGGATCGTCAGCTCGATGATGTTCGGTGCGGCGATCGGAGCCGCCGGCGCCGGCTGGCTGTCGGTGTCGCTCGGGCGCAAGCGCTCGTTGATCCTCGGCGCCTTCCTGTTCATCGCCGGCTCGCTGCTGTGCGGCGCGGCGTGGTCGCCGCAAAGCCTGATCGCCGCGCGCTTCGTACTCGGCCTCGCGATCGGGCTCGCCGCATTCACCGCGCCGCTGTATCTGGCCGAAGTCGCCTCGAAGGACATTCGCGGCGCGATGATCTCCCTGTACCAGCTGATGATCACGATCGGCATCCTCTGCGCGTTCCTCTCCGATACCGCGTTCAGCTATTCCGGCAACTGGCGCTGGATGCTCGGCGTCATCGCGATTCCCGGCGTGCTGTTCCTGTTCGGCTTGCTGCTGCTGCCGGACAGTCCGCGCTGGCTGCTGATGCTGGGCCGCAAAGGCGAAGCGGTCGACGTGCTGCAGCGCCTGCGCGGCGACGCGGGCGCGGTCGCCAGCGAGGTGGCCGATATCGAAGAGCAGCTGCGCACGCCGCAGCGCGGTTGGCATTTGTTCCTCGAGAACGGCAACTTCCGGCGTTCGGTCGCACTCGGCGTGTCGCTGCAGATCGTGCAGCAGTTCACCGGCATGAACGTCGTGATGTACTACGCGCCGCGCATCTTCCGCGACATGGGCTACGACACCGCTTCGCAGATGGGGTTCACGGCGATCGTCGGTCTGACCAACGTGCTGGCGACCTTCATCGCGATCGGCCTGGTCGACCGCTGGGGCCGCAAGCCGATCCTCTACACCGGGTTCGCGGTGATGGCGATCGGCCTCGGCGTCGTCGGCGCGATGATGCACGTCGGCATCGGCACGCATGGCGAGCAGATCCTCTCGGTCGCGATGCTGCTGCTGTTCATCGTCGGCTTCGCGATGTCGGCCGGCCCCTTGGTGTGGGTGCTCTGCTCGGAAGTGCAGCCGCTCAAGGGCCGCGACTTCGGCATCGGCTGCTCGACGTTCGCGAACTGGATCGCCAACATGATCGTCGGCGCCACCTTCCTGACGCTTCTCAACGGCATCGGCCACGCGGCCACGTTCTGGCTCTATGCCGGGCTCAACCTTTTGTTCCTCGTATTCACCTGGGCGCTCGTGCCGGAAACGCGCGGCGTGACGCTGGAGCAGATCGAGCGGAAGCTGATGGCCGGGGCGAGGCTGCGCGACATCGGGCAGTGAAGCGGCCGCGGCCGCGCATTTTCGCGATCAAACGGCGCCCAGCAGGAACCCCACCGCGTCGGTAAGGAAGTGGGCGATCATGTTGGAGGGGAGGTCGCGCCGCCACAGGTACATTCCGGTCAGCACTGCGCCGCCGAATCCGGCGACGATGAGATGAGCCCAACCCCAATAGTCCAAGTGGGCGTAGGTGAATGCCGTGAGGGAGATCAGCGCCGCCAGCCAGCGCAGGCCGGTGATTTCGGCCAGGCGCTCGATCGCGAATCCGCGATAGAAGATTTCCTCGAATATCGCGGCGCGGACGACGACCACGAACAGCAATCCGAACGGCAGATCCTTGGCGGCAGCGGTTTGGTTTTCATCCGACAACCCGAATGCCGGAAAGATCGCGAGGTAGATGAATGCCATTCCGGCGATCATCACGGCAGCGCCCGCGATGCCGAAAAACAGGCTTTTCCATGTCGGCCATCGCAGCCCGATCGACGACAGGCTGCGGCGTTCGACGAAGACGACGTATCCGACGAGCAGCGCCGTGCAGACCCAGTAGATCGCTTCGCGTTCGATCTGTGCGGCCGCACTGGAACCGGGTGCCAGCATTCCCGCCAGCGGCAGTTGCAGAACGAGGAGGACGAGCAGCGTCGCCAGCAGGCGCAGGCGCGAGCCATTCGGGTGGCGGACATTCGTAGCGAGCGACCAATGTTCCGGCATGACGGCTCTCGGTTATGGGGGCAGGGGAACGAGACGTTGCGTTGACACGGCGAATTCGGAATGTCGGGAGATTGCATTCGACGGCCCGTTCCGGCGCCTTCGAGACATTCGATTCGAAGCTAGCGCCGTTGCTGGCTGGGCTTTTCAGGGGCGACCCGTCCTAGGCGGACATGTGCCTGCGGGCGAACTGGACGAACAGATCGATGGCCGACGTCGTCCGCTCGCGATCGCTGGTGCTCATCCATTCGATGAACAGGCCGTCGAAGACCGCGCAAAACAAGGTGGCCAACGCGGAATCGCGATGCGGCTCCGGAAGCGCCGCCTGGATCGACTCGAGCCAGTTCATCGAGTTTTCCTGCAGATATCCCCCATAGATCGCATTCTCTTGCGTCGCAAGAATTTGCAACTGGTAGAGCAGTCTCAGGTAGCCGACGTTCTCTTCCTCGAGCGCCCAGTCCCAGAATGCCCGCAGCAGCGGCGTCGGACGTGCGTCGGCCCCGGTCATGGAAAGACGGTTGAAGGAGTGCTGGAGGCGCGCCTGCATTTCGGCCAGGACCTCGGCCACGAGCTTCTCTTTCGATCCGAAATGAAAAATCAGCAGGCGTGCGCTCGTGCCGACCGCCTTCGCCATCGGTCGCAGCGACAGATCCGCCACGCCGTTGCGCAGGAAATATCCGAGCAGTTCTTCGAGCAGTTCTTGCTTGCGATTCGACATGAAACGAACGTTACATGAAACGTTCGTTTCATGTCAATGGCTCGGATCGCTCCTAGTGAACCATGTGGATGTCAGCCGCCGCCTGGCGGCGCCGGGCTTCGGCTTCGATCCTGCTCGCGATGCGCGCATCATGCGCGACCGTCAGTGGGCGACCGCGCGCATCGACGACGGTGCGCTTTGCAACTAGCGCTGCGCGAGACTCTTGAATGCCGCGGCAAGCGTGCGCAGCGAATTGCGCCAGCGCGCGTCATTGAGCGCGGTATGGAGCATGGCGTCGTACTTCGGTATTCGGGCAGAGGCAAGGGCTCGCCCGTATCGACCGTGCTGCTCGGCGCGCCGTGCATCACGGCAACGGCGAATCCTGCGGCGGCGGCGAAGCCGACCAGTGCGCCGCCCTTGCCCGCGAAGGGTTTCGCTCCATGCACTTGCGGCGGCACCCAAGGCGCGCACGGCCGGCCTGCGAAGGCCGCATGACTTGCCTTGCGTGGACAACGGCGACGGAGTGTTCGCCCGCCGCTTCGACTTTGCAGCTGCGATCCGGCCGAACTGTTTTCGGCATGAAGGTCGTGATGTACTACGCGCCGCGTATCTTCCGCGACATGGGCGGCGACCCTGCTTCGCAGAAGGCGTCACGGCGATCGTCGGTGACGGCCGCCATGGCGGGTACGGGGCTTCGATGCGCTGCTCGCCCGGCTCCACCCGAAAAGCATAGTCTTGCCGCACACGCACCGGGCTGCCGCCGGATGTCGCTCGCCTTCACGCCGGCGCTCCAGCCAAGATGCCCAAGGCCCGCTTCAAGGGAGTGAACCGAGTTGATCGTATCGATCCATGTACCGAAAACCGCAGGTACCGCGTTCCAGCAGTTGCTCTCGAACCAATTCGGCTCGCGCCTTCTGCTGGAGAACGGCGATAGGCCGCTGGCGCCTGGCTACCTTGTGCGCTCCCTTCGTCGAACGGCCAAGCGCTGGGCCGGGCAAACCGAATTCGATCCAAGCAGGTACGACTGCATCCACGGCCACTTTCTGGCCCGTCGATTCGACTACCTCGGAAAGGTACGCCGGATCATCTGGCTGAGAGATCCGGTGCAGCGTGTGGCCAGTCATTATCATTACTGGAAACGCGTGCCCGACATGCGGAACGCGGACTGTCGCCTGATGATCGAAAAGAACATGAGTCTCGTCCAGTTCGCGGCGTTGCCTCGCATGCGCAACGTCCAGGCGCGTTTTGTCGACGGCTGCCGTCTGAGCGACTTTGCGTTCATCGGCCTGTTCGAGAACATCGACGAATCCCTGAGCCGGCTCTCCGCTGCAACGGGGATCGACGCCTCCTCTTTGCCGAGATCCAATGCCAACGCTGAAAAGAGCGGCGACAAGTACCCGATTTCCGATGCGCAGGCGCAGCGCGTGTTCGGGTTGAACAAGCGCGATGAGAAGCTCTACGCAGAAGCCTTGAGCCATCTCGGCATAGGTCGTTCAAAATGACTGGGACGCACGTCCGCTGGGGCATTCGGTTCGAGCGCGCCCCGCGCCTGCGGCGCACGTCTCATTATTGTAAAAAGTAATTGTAAATATCGAGGGCGGCTGTTGACGGATCGACAAATGCTGAAGTAGGGTCGGTTTGGGAACGGCTGAATTCTCCTGACAAAAACGCTTCGATCTAATTGTCGCGGCCGAAATGGCGCGGGGTTGTCTTTTGTCTTAATTTGCACCGGCTGTGGCGAGGCGCGCGATTTTTGATTTGACTCAATTACGGCATGGATCCTGGCAAGGGGAATGTTGACATGTTCGAAAGGAATGTCGAAAGATTGTGCGGGGTATTCTTCAAGGTGCTGATTGCGGCATCCGCCGGATGACGGAGAAATTTTTACATCCAAAGTCGCACTCTGAAATCCTTCATGCTGCGGCGAGTGCTTATTTTTGCGAGCGCGCTCTGCGCTAGCAGAATGTTATTCATGGTCTTTCATTAGCGTCTGTAATGAATTGCCCTGTCGGCGTCGGCGAGCAAAGTTCGCGCTTCGACGGCAGCGAGCATTTTTCGACTAGCGTTTCGCGAGACCCTTGAACGCTGCGGCCAGCGTGCGCAATGAACCGCGCGAACGCGCGTCGTTGAGCGCGGTGTGGAGCACGACGTCGTACGTCGGCAATTCGGGCAGGGACAAGTGCTCGCCCATGTCGACCGTGCCGCTCGGTGCGCAGCGCCGCGCCATCACGGCGACGGCGAGTCCCGCGGCGGCGGCGGAACCGACCAGCGCTGCGCCCCTGCCGACGAAGGTTTCCATCCATGCAATTCCGGCGGCATCGAGCGCGCGCACGGCCGCGTTGCGAATACCGCACGACTCGCCTTGCGTGGACAACGGCAATGGCGCGCTCGCCTGCCGCTTCCAATCGGCAGCTGCGATCCAGCCGAACTGTTCGACGAACAAAACCTCGCCGTGGCGGTGCCGCTCCTGCGGTTCGACGATCAGCGCGGCATCGAGCAGATCCTCTTCGTAGGCCTGCATGATCTCCCGCGAGCCGGCCACCCGCCGTTCGATCATCAACTGCGGATCGTGATCACTCATGCGGCGCAGCAGGGTGGGCAACTCGCTGCCGACGATCAGATGGCTGACGCCGACGACGAGGCGCCTTTGCGTCGTGTCGAACGAGGCGATGGCCTGCTCATGTGCGCCGAGCAGATTTCGTGCGGCCTGCAGGAAGGCGGCGCCCTCGGCGGAGAGTCGTACGTGCCGGGGCGTGCGCTCCAGGAGGCGCCGGCCCAGATGATTTTCCAGCTGGCGCAGCTTCAGGCTGACGGCCGACTGCGTGCTGTCGAGCGCTTCCGCGGCGCGCGTGAAGCTCTGCAGCTCCGCCGTCAGCACGAAGGCTTTGACCGCGCTCAAGTCCAGCGTCTTGGTCGAATTCATCATATGGAATCTGAATTACTGAAATATACAAACATGGCTTTTATAAATAGATCATAGCGCACTACGCTTCATCGGCACCCAACGCTCCATCAGACGCCCTCCCTGCCGAAGAGCACCGCCCTATGAAATTTCGCGTGATTCCCAGCCTCGTCCTTGCGGTCGCCGCCGCATGCGCTCATGCCGCCGCACCCTCGATTCCGCCCGAGGTGACGATGGCGGTGGCCAGCGGCACGCGTCCGAGTGCCGACGTGCAGGCCGATGCCGATCGCAAGCCCGCCGAGCTCCTTGCATTCGCGGGAATCAAGCCAGGCGACAAAGTCGCCGATCTGATGCCAGGCACTGGCTATTTCACGCGCCTGTTCCGGCAGCTGGTCGGACCCGGCGGCCACGTCTACGCCGTCGTTCCCGTGCCGCTGGCTGCCAGCGGCGCCAAGCGGGTCGATCCGATCAAAGCGTTGATCGCCGAACGCGGCATCGACAACGTATCGCTGCTCGTGCAGCCCTACGAGGAGATCGGCGCGGATGCGCCGCTCGACGTGGCCTGGACATCGCAGAACTATCACGATGTGTACGGCGAGGTGGGCCCTTTCGCCGTCCCCGGCATCAGCGGCGAGGCGGCTGCGGCGAAGCTCGACGCCGCTGCTTTCAAAGCGCTCAAGCCCGGCGGTGTCTACATCGTCATCGACCATGCGGCCAAGGCCGGTGCGGGCGGAACCGTGGCCAAGTCCCTGCACCGCATCGAAGCGCAGACCGTCATTGCCCAGGCGAAAGCCGCCGGATTCGTTCTGGATGGCCAGAGCGACGTGCTCGCGAACCCCAGCGATTCGCACGACAAGCTCATCTTCGCTGCGGAAATCCGTGGGCACACGGACAAGTTCGTCTTGAAGTTTCGCAAGCCCGCGAGCTGAAAACCCGGCCGGACTACGCCGGCGTACGTGGCGCGCTCGGAGTCGCAAGCATCCTACGTGGTCGTCCGCACGACCTCGTGCGTTCACCCAAGACCGAGGTACCGATGAATCTCCAGCGTATCGCTTGTCTCTTGTCCGCTCTCTTTGCTACGGAGGGATTTTCCATGACTGCACCAACCGGCTCGCCGGTGCTGGAAGGCACCTGGGTCATGACCTCGGCCTACGAAATTCTCGCCGACGGCAGGCGCACGACGAACTACGGCGAACATCCGAACGGCTTGTTGATGATCGACAAGACCGGGCGCTATTCGCTGCAGATCTTCCGCCCGGATCGACCGAAGTTCGCGTCCGGCGTCAAGGCCGATGGGACGGCGAACGAATATCGAGAGGCGGTGCTGGGGTCCAGCACGCACACGGGCCACGTGTCGATCGATACCGCGGCCGGCAAGCTCGTCTTCTCCATCGACACGTCCTCCTACCCGAACTGGGAGGGCAGCCGGCAGGTTCGCGACTACAGTTTCAAGGACGGCGCTCTGACGTATTCCGTACCGGCCAGCGCATCGGGAAACGGCACGATCGCGTATTCGGTTTGGAAACGAGCACAGCCGTGAAACTCGTCGGGCGCCGACTGATCACAGTTGCGGGCGTGCTCGCGGCGTCGCTGAATTGCGCGAACGCGGCTACTGCGCGCGTTTCGAACCATTTCCCAAGCCGCCCGCAGGATGTCGAAACGCGCTCCGCTGCGCTCCACGCCTTGTTCGCCGACTATTGGGAAGACCATCTTCGCCGCTCTCCCGAAGAAGCCACCGCTCTCGGCGACAAGCGCTACAACGACCGGTGGAGAGGCTATTCCGTCGACGCGATCCATGATTCGTTGCGGCGCAGCCGCGACTACGGCAGGCGCCTCCAAGCCATAGACACCGCGGGCATGTCCGAGCAGGACAAGCTGTCGTCCGACCTGCTGCTGCGCTCGCTCGACGAGTACCAGGAAAGCGTCGGCTTCAAAGAGTGGGAGATCCCCGTCAACCAGATCCATGGTCCGCACATCGACATTCCGCAACTTGTCGCAATCACGCCGTTCGAGGATGCGAAGGACTACGACAACTACATCTCTCGCCTGCATCGGTTGCCCGAGCTGTTTCGCCAGATCACGGCGGATATGAAGGAGGGTATTCGCGACGGCCGTGTTCCTCCGAAACTCGTGTCGGAGAAGGTCTTGGCGCAGGTCGACGATCTTGTCGCCATTGCACCGGCAGACAGCCCGTTCGCCGCGCCGATCAAGAAATTCCCTCGCGGCATGGCTGCGTCGGAGCAAGAGCGGGTTGCCGCCGAAATCGGCCAAGCCATCGCGCGAGACGTCCTGCCGGCTTACCGTCGTTTCGCGGAATTTCTGAGGACGCAGTACGTTCCCAGAGGACGGACGCAGCTCGGCATCGATTCCATTCCCGATGGTCGAGCGTATTACGCTTTCTGCATCCGTCGTGCGACGACGCTCGATCTGACCGCCGACGAAATCCACCAGATTGGCCTGGACGAGGTCAGGCGAGACGAAGCTGAAATGCTCGATATCGCCAGAAAGCTCGGCTACCCCGATCTGAAGAGTCTCGCCGCGGCCATCAAGACCAACCCGAAGCTTCATGCCACGTCGAAGGAACAATTGCTGAGCTTGTATCGGGCATTCGTCGACCAAATGACGGCCAAGCTCCCGCAGCTTTTCGGAACGTTGCCCAAGGCGGCACTGATCGTCGAGGCGACCCCCGCCTACGCAGAGAAGCAGAGGCCGGCCGCGAGCTACGACCAAGGCACGCCCGACGGCACGCGTCCCGGCCTTCTGACGGTCAACACTTACAAATATGCAGAAATCAGCTTGGGCGATGTCGAATCGATCGCCTACCACGAGGGAGTGCCGGGTCACCACTTGCAGCTTTCCATCGCGCAGGAACTTGCCGGGTTGCCCGAATTCCGCAAGCAGTACTACAACACGGCGTATCTCGAAGGCTGGGCGCTCTACAGCGAGCGCCTCGGAAAGGACGTAGGCTTCTACCAGGATCCGTACAGCGATTTCGGCCGCCTGCAAGGCGACATCTGGCGCGCCATCCGCCTCGTGGTCGACACGGGCCTGCACGCCGAGCACTGGACTCGACAGCAGGTCGTGGACTTCTTCCACGATCATTCGACCGTGGACGAAATCAATGTTCAGCGGGAAACGGATCGGTACATCGCCTGGCCGGGTCAGGCCCTGGGCTACAAGATCGGACAACTCGAACTTCTGGATATCCGCCGGCGCGCACAGGACCGGTTGGGCGCGCAGTTCGACATCAAGAAATTCCACGACATGGTCGTAGATTCCGGAGCGCTGCCTCTCGATATTCTCGACAAGCGTGCCACCGATTGGATAGCCGCTGCAGCGGCGGGCACGGCATCGCCGCAGCGACCTTCGAGCCCGTAGTTTCGATGGCACGCGTCGAGCGGCCATGCGTTCGACTTGGAAATTTAGATGAAGCGATGAGGTAAGCGCCGAAGGCGGTAGCGTTTGCGCGCCGCACGAACGGATGCGGTCGGTAGCGGCGAGCGGGGACCCCGAGCCACCGTTTCCGCAGGCGCCGGTCGCGAGGCGCTGCGGCCTCGCTTGAATACGAGTTGTTGCGTACGAAATAAATCGTTGGTAGGGTGGCGACTCCTGGAGCACTGGGGTTGCTCACATGAACGCGAACGTTCAGGGTTCCTCGCATCTGTCGATCGCCATGACGGCTCTGCTTGCGCTCGGCGGTTTTCCGGCCGGCGCGAATGCCGCGGATGTGGACGCTGCACGCCGGCAGCCGGTCGAGCCGCTCGCCTTGCAGGCGCAGCCGGGCTGGCTCGACGACGGAGCCGCGGCCGACGGTCCGATCGATCTGCTCGCAGACAGCGGCGATGACGCACAGGCCGCACCGGCAGCCGATCGCGCGGCGATCGTCGCCGCCGCGAGGCGCGCACTCGCGGCGCACGGCAGCAGCGCGGCCACGGCGCTCGCGCTCGACGCCGGCGATGTCGACGTGCGCGTCCACGCACCCGGCCAAGGTGCGTACATCGCGCAGTTTCCGCAGCGTGTCGATGGCATCGAAGTCTTCGGTGCACGCATCAACGTGCTGCTCGATCGCGCGCTGCGCGTACGCGCCATCACCGGCGGGATCGGTTTCGCCGCGGCGTCGGCCGATCGCGCCGCCGGCTTCCGCCGCGATCCGGCCAGCGCGCTGCAATCGGCCGCCGGCGCCGTCGATGGCCTGCTCGCCACCAGTGCGCCGCGCGAGATCGCCGAGGACGATGCTCCCTATCGCTACTTCGAGCTGGAGCGCTCGCCGACTTTCATTCCGAGCCGCGCCGCGCGCATCAAGCCGATCTGGTATCCGGCCGCGCAAGGCCTGCTGCCGGCGTACTACGCCGAGATCGGCGGCCACCAGCCCGGCGTCGAGCGGCCGCGCGCGCGCGCAGTCGTCGTTGCGGCCGATGATGGTCGTGTGCTGTCCAGCGCTGACCTGATCCGCGACTACCAGCCGTTCGCCTACCGCGTCTTCGCCTCGCCCCAGGGCCTGCCCTACAACGATCCCTACGGCTTCACCACGCCGCATCCGACCGGTCTGCCCGACGGCTACCGGCCGACGGTGCTGGCGCCGATGAACTTGGTGAGCCTGCTCCATGCCGGCATCAGCACCGGCGATCCCTGGCTGCCCGACGATGCAACCGAAACGCTCGGCAACAATACCGACGCGTTCTTCGATGCCGACGAAGTCGACAGCGATGGCGTGTGCACCGGCGCCGGGATCGGCATCAATACCGGCTACAACCCCGCCGAAGGCGACTTGCGGGCGCACCTGACGGCTGCCCACACGTTCGACTATCCCTACGACGCCGACGACACGGCGAACGACTATCTCCAGTGCGCGACGGCTCCGCCGCTGCCGGTTCCGACCTCGTCGGCGCAGCTCAACGCCAAGATCGTGCAGATGTTCTACGCTGGCAACTGGCTGCACGACTATTTCTACGACCTCGGCTTCGACGAGGCGGCCGGCAACATGCAGCAGGACAACTACGGACGCGGCGGCGTCGGCGGCGATCCTCTGATGATGCTTTCGGGCGGCTCCCATCCGTATACGTATACGGCCGACGAAGGGCAGTCGCCGTTGATCTCGGTGGGCATCTCGCCGTACAGCCTGACGCGGCGCGACACTTCGGCGTTCGATTTCGCCGTGCTCGCGCACGAGTGGACGCACGTGGTGATGGAGCGCACGTCGCCGCAGGTGAACTGGGTATCGCAATACGGCGCGCTCGGCGAGGGCAGTGCCGATTTCGTCGCACAGGTGCTGATCCTGCGTGCGCAGGACCGCAACGTCTATCCGGGCAAGCCGCCGTTCTACGGCGCCTACCCGGCCTCCGGCGCGTACGACAATCTGGACTACGACGTCGCCTACGACACGCTGCCGCCCGCCGGATCGCCCGGCAATCCGGACAACACCTATTATCACGGCGTGCGGCGGTTCCCGTTTTCGGTCGACATGGCGGTCAATCCGCTGACGTTCGAGAACGTCGGCATCGACCATCCGTTGCCCGCCTCGATGCACTACTACGATTGGCTCGGTCGCTCGCTGACCAATGCCGAGATCCACACCGCCGGCGAGGTCTGGTCCGCGGCGATGTGGGAATGCGCTCGCAACATCCTGGCCGCCAAGCCGCTCGCGCAGTTCGAGCAGACGCGCCGGCGGTTCCTGAGCGACGTCGTTGCCGGCTTCAAGCTGTTCCCGCTCGACACCCAGTTCACCGAAGCGCGCGATGCGATGCTCCAGGCGATCCGCGCCGACAGCGAGGCCGACTATCGGCGCTGCCGTGCCGGCTTCGCCAAGCGCGGCATGGGCGCCGGTGCGATTTCGCCTGAACGTTATTCGGGCAATCTCGTCGGCGCCGTCGAGAGCTTCGCCGACCGCGAACGTGCGGTCAGCATCGTAGACGCCCGGCTGGTCGAGGTCTCCGGCGATGACGGCGACGGCGTGCTCGACCATGGCGAATTCGGCCGCCTCGAGGTCTCCGTGCAGAACACCGGTTTCTCGCCGCTCGGCGCGATCCGCGTGCGCGTGCAGGCCCCGCCCGGCAGCTACAGCTTCCCGAACGGGCGACAGGCCGGCCCCGTTGTGCTGGCGGCTGGCGCGACGACGACGGTGAGCATCGACATACGCATAGCGAGCAGCCAGGGTGCGGCCGAGTTGCCGCTCACCGTATTCGCGCGGGATGAAAACTGGCCGACGGCCCACACGCAGACCGACGCGGCATTCCGCGTCAACTACGATCTGGTCCGCGACCTGCGGGTCGACAGCACCGCCGTCGAACCGGCGTTCGCAGCCGACTGGGTGCGCGGATTCGGCGAAGCCGACAGCGCCGACTTCTGCTACTACTTCGGGTGCGGACTGCAATGGCAGCGTTCGCAGCACCTCGGCCAATCTGCGTACATCGTCAGCGACGATCGGCACATCGGATTCGACGCCACGCTCACCGGGCACGACTTCCTCGTTTCGGCGACCGACCCGCTGCGCATCACGCTGCGCCACGACTACGACTTCGACCGCGCCTTGAACGACCCGCTCGGCTACCCGGGCGCAGGCCTGCTTTCGGTCAGCATCGACGGCGGGGCATGGGAAGACATCGCCGCATACGTCGCCGCAGGTCCCGTCCTGTTCGAAGGCGTGTCGAATGGCTGGCGCACCGATACGCTGGATTTCGGCAGCGCCTTCGCCGGGCGCCGCGTGCAGTTTCGCTGGGAAGCGGTCGCTTCGCCGAGCTTCACGGCGGATCCGGCCTACTGGGCGATCTCGCGGGTGCAGATCGATGGCGCTGCCGAACCGATGTTCAGCCGCATCGTCGCCGATGTGAATTGAGGCGGCTCCGCGTCGAACGGACGGCGTGTCGTGCGGGAATTCGCCCGGCGTTACATGCTCGGAATGCCCGCTCGACGGTGACGGCTGCGCGCGGGCCGCGATCGGCGGGTTGGCAGCATCGCCGCGGCGATTCCCGAGCGTCTTCGCGATGCCTGCCACGTTGCGTGCGCAGTGCGCGCTCCGTCGTGCTGCAATGCCGGCTGCGGATCTTCGATAGCAAGTTTCGATCCCAAGCACGCCAAGGACATGTTCTCGCGCCTGCGTGAAAGGCGCTCAATGGTATCGAGTGGCGGAGTTCCTTACGCGCGAACGTAATGCATGGGACATCTTCCACTTGGATCGTCCATGTCCGCGTTGCGTTTCGTTCTCGTTCTCTTGTTGATCACGGCTTTGTGGGTTCCCGGCAGTGTGTTGGCGGACGAGTCCGTGTGCGTTTCGAATGTTACCGGTCTGGTTGCGGCACTGGCGAGCTTCGACACCCAGCCCGACTCCACGCTCACGATTCGTCTCGTGCAAGGCGACTACCCCATCGGCAACGCACTCGGAGGCGAGCTCTACAACCAGCACTCGACGGTGAGCCTGCAAGTGCTCGGCGGTTATACCGCAGGTTGCGCGGGGCGCGAGATCGATCCCGCGAATACGATCATCGACGGTCTGGATGAAAATCAAAGCGGCTTCGGGTTCATCTTCAATCACGATGCGAGCGCGCTGCTCGAAGGATTGACGTTCACGCGCATGCATTCCTTCAACAGCCCTTTGCCCGCGGCCGCCATCGACCTCGCCCAGGAAGTCGGAGAGGGCGACTCCGGCACGTACGTCGTCCGGTACTGCCGCTTCATCGGCAACACCGGGCACGGCATTCTGGGGTTGAGCGGCCCGATCATGACGGTGTTCAGCAGCGTGTTCGCCGACAACAACGTCACTTCGTCGACGGCTGGGGTGATCTGGGCACAGATGAACTACGAGGCCAACAACGAAGTCGTCGTCACCAACAACACGCTGGCGAACAACATCGGCACGGCACTGCTGATCGATGAATTCGACGAGAGCACCGACCGCATCTCCGATGTCAGCGACAACATCTTCTGGGGGAACACGCACGACTTCTCGCTGCTCGATGTCCATGCCGGCAACCCGCCGCTGCTGGAAAGCTACAACATCATCAGCACGCTCACGGGGCTGGCGCCGGCGACGACCGACCTCGCCGTCGATCCGCGATTCAACGCCGGCCTCGACAACTACACGCTCGCGTTGAATTCGCCGGCGATCAACAGCGGCGATCCGTTTCCGCTGTTCGGCTGGCCGGCACTCGATGCGGCCGGCAATCCGCGTGTCGTCGGCAGCCGTGTCGATCGCGGCGCATACGAGTCGACGGTCGATGACCGCTCCGAGGCAATCGTGACGACCAGTGCCGACAACGGCGACAACGTGCACCCGCAGGCCGGATCGCTGCGTGCGGCGATCAAGACGGGCAATGCCGCCGCCGGGCCATTCCGCGTTTCGTTCGCGCTCAGTGGCGGATGCGGGCAGATCCTGGAGATCGCCGCGCCGATGCTCGACATCACCGGCAACGTCACCATCGACGGCACCACACAATCGGGATGGACAGCCAATACGAGTCGCGACGTGTTCGACGCGAATTTGTGCATTCTGTTGAATGGCGCGGGCAACTCCAACACGCCGTGGGCTTTGCACGTTCCTTCGACGGCGACGAACGCGCGCCTGACGGTGCAGGGGATGATGTTCGCCGGCTTCAGCGATGCCGCGATCAAGCTCGAAGGGGGCAACGCGCATCGAATCTTCGGCAATCAATTCGGTGCGATCGCGTTCACCGTACCCAATCACCAGGCGATCCGCGTGACCGGGGAATCCGGTGGCGCGTTCATCGGCGACTACGCGAACGCGGCAGCGGTCAATCTGATTGCCGGTTCGACCGATTCGGGCATCGACATCGACAACGCCAGCGGCGGATCGACGATCGCGAGCAACCTGATCGGCTTCCAGATCGACGGAACGACCAACGGCGGCAACGGCACCGGTGTCTTCATCTTCGAGTCGCCCGACAACAACCTGCAACTCAACGTGATCGGCTACAGCGCGACGACCGGCATCGAGATCGCGGGCCCTTCAGCGACCGGCAACATCGTGCAGGCGAATACGATCGGCAGCAATCGCGCGCTGGCATCGGCGCCGAACGCGACCGATGGCGTGCAACTCGATTTCGGAGCGAGCACAAACACGATCGGCGCACCGCTGGATTCGACCGATGGCGGCAATGCGATCAACGACAACGGCGGTCCGGGCGTGTGGGTGGGGACCACCGCCGGCAACGGCAATTGCGTGCTCGAGAATGCATTCACCGGCAACGGTGGCCTCGATATCGATCTCGCCGCGGCGGGGCCGACGCAAAACCAGCCGGGCAGCCCGGGCAGCAATGCCAATCGGCTGCAGAACTATCCGGTGCTCACGTCTGCACTGTATGCGGCTGGTACGGTTCCGAAGGAAGTGGTGACGGGTCAGTTGCAAAGCGTACCGAACGCGACCTTCCGCCTCGATTTCTACTACGCGCAGACGTATGGGCCGGACGGCCGCGGTCTCGCGCAAATCGACATCGGCAGCGCAACCGTGACGACGAACGGATCGGGCATCGCGGTCTTCGCGATCGAAATCCCGATTACCCACCATCCGGTTGCTACCGGCGTGGTCACGGCGACTGCGACCGATATGAGCGGCGACACGTCGGAAGTCGGCAACGTCGTCGTCGAAACGAGCGACAGGATCTTTGCCGATGGCTTCGATCCTTGAGGCCGGATGCCGTCCGCTGCTTCTTCGACTCCATGCCGAACCGGATCGGACGGTGCGGCGTCGGCTCCTCGAGCTTCACTCGTCCGAGGGTTCGGCGTAGCACCTTCCACGTAGGAGCTTTCGAGCGCCGCAGTGTCTTGCCGCTTCGCACAGGTCCTCGACAGGCAGGTCGATCGGGCGTTCGGACAGCTTCGCCCGCTCGACCGGCGCGTCGCCGAGGTCGATCCGCCGTCCGGCGGCAGCCGGCTGCCGCCGAGCGGCGTCATGGCGCGGGAACGCCCTGCTCGCATACGATTGCGCCCGCCGGGTCTGGACTCGCCGACGAACCGACGGCAATCGCGCAAAGTCACCGTGTTTCGCGTGCGCTCCGTGTATGAAAGACCAAACCGGGCGATCGGGAGTGCGCACGAGGGCGGCCGCCGCCTCTCCCGGCGTCGATTTAATCAGGTAATACATTGAATAACGAAGAAAAAATGCTTGCCGTCGCCCCGATGATGGACTGGACCGATCGGCATTGCCGCTTCTTCCATCGTTTGCTTTCTCCGAATGTGCGTTTGTATACCGAGATGGTGACGGCGCCCGCGGTGGTCCATGGCGATCGCGAGCGGCTGCTCGGCTTCGACGGGTCAGAGCATCCGGTGGCGCTGCAGCTCGGCGGGTCCGATCCCGGCGAACTCGCGCGGGCGGCGCGGATCGGCGCGGAGTTCGGTTACGACGAGATCAATCTCAACGTCGGCTGCCCGTCCGATCGCGTGCAGTCGGGTGCTTTCGGCGCGTGCCTGATGCGCGAACCTGCGCTGGTCGGCGATTGCGTGGCAGCGATGCGCGCCGCCGTGACCGGTGCAGGCAAGCCCGTGCCGGTGACGGTGAAGTGCCGCATCGGCGTCGACGAGCAGGACGAGTACGAAGCGCTGCAGCACTTCGTCGAGACGGTGCGCGCTTCGGGCTGCACGGTCTTCATCGTGCATGCGCGCAAGGCGTGGCTGCAGGGACTGTCGCCGAAGGAAAATCGCGAGGTGCCGCCGCTCAACTACGAGCGCGTGTATCGGTTGAAGCACGAGTTTCCCGAACTCACGGTCGTCATCAACGGGGGCATCGCCACGGTCGACGAAGTGCGCACACATTTGGCGCAGGTCGACGGCGCGATGCTCGGGCGCACCGCCTATCACGAGCCGTATCGTCTGGCGGAACTCGAAACCGCCTTGTACGGCACGCCGCTGCCGGATCGCGACGACGTGCTGCTGCGACTGCGGCCGTACGTCGAGGCGCATCTGGCGCGCGGCGATCGTCTGCAGCACATCAGCCGGCACATTCTCGGCCTGTACCAGGGGCTGCCCGGTGCGCGCGCGTATCGCCGCGTGCTGAGCGAGCAGGCACATCGCCCGAGCGCAGGATGGGACGTCGTCGAGCGCGCGATGGCCGCGCGCCGCGGCGAACTGCGCGACCGCGCGGCCTAGCGCGCCGTCGTCATTGCGTCACAGCGGATCGGCGAGCGCGTTTTCGTGCAGGCGGCAGCGAGCGTTCCGCGACGGCGGGGAGCGGCGCGAGGCCGCGCAGCCGGTCGTCGAGGAAATCGACGAACGCGCGCACCTTGGCCGGAATGAACCGGTTGCCGGGATAGATCGCGAAGATGCCTTGCTCGGCGGCCGCCCAGGCCGGCAGCAGATGCAGCAGGCGTCGCGCCGCCATGTCCGCCGTGACGGCGAAGTGCGGCAGCAGGGCGATGCCGGCGCCCGCGCGGCAGGCATCGAGCAGGGCGAGCGCGTTGTTCGAACGCAGCACCGTGTTCGCGCGCACGGTCGAGCGGCCGCCGCGACGCTGCAGCATCCATCGCTCGGGCAGCGCGCCGACATCGAGGACGAGGCAGGCGTGGCTCGCCAGTTCAGCCGCCCGTCGCGGCGCACCGTGGCGTTCCACATAGCCGGGACTTGCGACGAGGATGCGCCGGCTGTCGCCGAGCCGGCGTGCGGCCAGGCGCGAATCGCGCAGGGCGCCGACGCGGATCGCGAGATCGAAGCCTTCCTCGACCAGGTCGACGTTGCGGTTGGACAGATGCAGGTCGAGTGCGAGATGCGGGTGCTCGGCGAGAAAGTCGGCGAGTGCCGGCGTGATGTGCGTCAGGCCGAGGCCGGTCGGCGCGCTGACGCGCAAGGTACCGCGCAAGGCGCCGCCGAGCGCGCTCGCCGCCGATTCGGCTTCCTGCAGCTCCGCGAGCAGCGCCTCGCAGCGCGCCAGATGCGCGCGGCCCGCTTCGGTCAGGCCGACCTTGCGCGTGGTTCGT